>Ga0073934_10000678_pt1 | contig 93826 bp, 95 predicted proteins | sample LarsenN4metaG_FD_76834 | JGI IMG/M metagenome (GOLD analysis project Ga0073934, IMG submission 76834) | Hot spring sediment bacterial and archeal communities from British Columbia, Canada, to study Microbial Dark Matter (Phase II) - Larsen... ...
CGATGCCGCGCAACATGTCGTTGGCGCCAAGCTCGACGATCACCAGGTCGGGGCGCTCCTTTAGCCCGTCGAGCGTCCAGCCGAGCCGGGCGCGCGCGGCGGCGCTGGTGTCTCCGGAAACGCCGCCGTCGGCGACCCGCGCCGCGATCCCGTGTCGGCGCAACATGGCCTGCAGCTGGGGCGCGAAGCCGAGGCCGGGATCAAGGCCGTAGCCGGCGGTCAGGCTGTCGCCGAACGCCAGCACCAGCGGCCGTTCGGGCGAAGCGATTGCCGGCGCGGCAATCGACAAGAGCGCAGCTGCAATCGACCAGCGAACCATCGCTCGCAGCCTTAGCCCATTGTCGCGCCTCCGCAACGTCCCTAGCTCCTGTCGCCATGACCGAGCCCCTGATCGACCTCGCCGACGTCCGCCTGTCCTTTGGTGAAGGATCGGCCCGCATCGACGTGCTGAGCGGCGCATCGCTGACCCTGATGCCGGGTGAAAGCGTCGCGCTGCTCGGGCCCTCGGGCTCGGGGAAGAGTTCCCTGCTGGCCGTCACCGCCGGACTCGAGCGGGCGAACGGCGGCCAGGCCCGGCTGCTTGGCAGCGACATGGGCGCCCTTGACGAGGATGCCCTGGCCCGGCTGCGCGGCCGCGGCGTGGGCATTGTCCTCCAGTCCTTCCACCTGCTGCCGACGATGACCGCGCTCGAAAACGTCTCGGTCCCGCTCGAGCTCGCCGGCGACAAGGATGCGAAGGCGCGGGCCCGGGCGGAGCTGGAGGCGGTCGGCCTTGGCCACCGGCTCGACCATTATCCGGCGCAGCTATCCGGCGGCGAGCAGCAGCGGGTCGCCATCGCCCGCGCCACCGCGCCGCATCCCAGGTTGCTGCTAGCCGACGAGCCGACCGGCAACCTCGACGCCGCGACCGGAGCCGCGATCATCGACTTGCTGTTCGACCGGGCGTCCGCGGCGGGTGCCGGGCTGCTGGTGATCACCCATGATCCGGTCATCGCCGCGCGCGCCGGGCGGGTCTTGCGGATGGTCGACGGCAAGGTCGCCGAGTGAGGGAATCGCTGCGGCTTGCCCTGCGCGACTTGCGCGGCGGCCTGCGCGGGCTCGGCCTCTTGTGGCTGTGCCTCGCCATTGCGGTTGCCGCCATCGCCTCGGTGCTCAGCCTGTCGTCGTCGATCGACCGGGCGATCGCCGGTCACGGCCGCGACCTGCTCGGCGGCGACCTTGCCCTGAGTGTCGCCCAGCGCCAGGCCAATCCCGCGGAGCAGGCGGCATTGGCCGGGCTCGGCCAGGTTTCGAAATCGAACACGGTACGGGCGACGGTCGTCGCGCCGCGTGGCCGCACCCAGCTTGCCGAGCTCAGCGGCGTCGACGCGCGCTGGCCGCTGGCGGGCGAGCTGAAACTCGCATCGGGCAGCCGCCCGGCGGGGCTGCAGGTCGCCCTCGGCGCCGATCTCGCCGAGCGCCTGGCAGTCCGCACCGGGGACCGGGTCCGCGTCGGCTACCGGGAATTCCGGGTGAGCGGCATCATCGCCTCAATGCCGTCCATGTCCGGGTTCGCGCTGGCGCCGCCGGCGCTGATGGACGAGGGCGGGCTGGCGGCGACCGGCCTGATCCAGCCGGGCAGCCTCTACACCAGTTCCTATCGCCTGCTGCTGCCCGCGGGTTCCGACCCGGCCGCGACAGCCAAGGCTTTCCGCTTGCGCTTCGCCGACGGCGGCTGGAACGCCATCGACCGCAGCGAAGCGGGGAGCGGTACGCGGCGCTTCGTCCAGCGGGTGGGCGAGATGCTGCTGCTGATCGCCCTGGCGGCGCTGGCGGCGGGCGGCGTCGGCATCGCCAGCGCCGCTGCGGCCTTCGCCGCTTCGCGCCGGCCGGCCATCGCCATCCTCAAGCTGCTCGGCGCCAGCCGGCGCACGATCGCCCTGATGCTCACCTTCGAAATGCTGGTCGTCGTGACGGTCGCCCTCGCCATCGGCCTCGGCATTGGCGCCATTGTCCCGGGGCTGGCCGGGTCGGTCGCCGGGCCGGCGCTGCCGGTGCCGCCCGACCCGGCGCCGCAATGGCTGGCGCTGGCCGAGGCGGCCGGGTTCGGCCTGCTGGTGACGCTGGCGGCGAGCTGGGGACCGGTGGCGTCGGCGGTCGACACCCGGCCGGCGCAATTGCTGCGCGGCGACGTTGCCGGCGCGAACGGGGCGAAGCGCCGCTGGCTGGTCCCAGCCCTGGCGCTTGCCGCCGCCGCCGGGCTGGCGGTGGCGCGCGCGTCCAATCCCGAGTTCGCTGCCATCGGCGTCGGCGCGATCCTTGGACTGATTCTGCTGTTCGCCGGCCTCGGCCTTCTGGTGCGCCGCGCCGCCCGCGGCGCGCGCCATTGGGGCGGTCCAATCGTCAGGCTTGGAATTGCCGCCCTCGACCGGCCCGGCGCCGCGACCGTCCGGCTTTCGGTCGCGCTCGGCCTTGGCCTGTCGCTGCTGGTGATGCTCGCCGCGGCCGGCGCCAGCCTGCTGACCGAAATCGGCCAGACCATTCCGCGCCGTGCCCCGGCCTTGTTCCTGGTCGATATCCCGGCCGCCCGCCAGGCCGACTTCCAGGCCCTCGCCCGCCGCGAACTGCCCGGGGTCGAGCTTAGGCTGGTGCCGTCGCTGCGCGGACCGGTGGTGGCCGTGAACGGCACCCGCGTCGCCGATTTGCCCGCTATCCCCGAGGGCGCCTGGGTGCTGCGCGGCGACCGCGGGCTGACCTTCGCCGCCGATCTGCCGCCGGCCAACCGCATCGTTGCCGGTGAATGGTGGCCGAAGGACTATCGCGGCCCGCCGCTGATCTCGCTCGACCGCGATGCCGCCGAGGCACTAGGCCTCAAGGTCGGCGACACGCTGACGATCGCCGTTCTCGGGCGGCCGATCGAGGCGCGGATCGCCTCGCTCAGGGAGATCGACTGGCGATCGTTCGGCTTCAACTTCGCCATCATCTTCGCACCCGGCACGCTGGAAGGCGCGCCCTACACGCTGATGGCGACGGTCTCGCCGCCGTCCGGCGCCAGCACTGCGGCGTTCGAACAAAGGCTCGCCCAGGCCCTGCCGATGGTGAGTACCATCCGTGTCTCGGCGATCGTCGAACAGGTCGGCGCCATCCTCGCCGCGCTCGACAAGGCGGTGCGGCTGGCGACCATGGTCGCGATCGGCATGGGCATGGTGGTTCTCGCCGGCGCGGTCGTCGCCACCAGGAGCAGCCGGATCAGGGACCTGGTCCTATTGAAGCTGGTCGGCGCCACCCGCGCCCAGGTGGTCGGCACCCAGCTCGTGGAGTTCACCTTGCTGTCCACGTCAGTGTCCCTGCTCGCCTTTGCCGCCGGGCTCGGCGGCGCCCGGCTGGTCACCGGCGAGCTGTTCGACATCCCGCTGCAGCCCGGCTGGGGAGCGCTCGCCGCCATCCCCGCCGGCGCCATTGTCCTCGCCGTCGGGGCAGCGCTGCTGGCCGCCTTGCCGGCGCTCAACGCTCGGCCGGCCAGCGCCTTGCGGTCGCTTTGACCTGTTGCCGGCAGGACACGGTAAACCGTCCCGAAACGATACCCGGCAAACCGCGCGCTTAATGGCCATGCAACTTCGGGCGTATTCGACCGTTCCAACCGACCGAAAGGAACGGTTTTATGTCGACCTATCCGACGCTTGGCGATCTGCGGATGAAGCATGACCCCGCCGGCCGCGGCTATCACGCGGTCTATCGCGAGCATGAGGTGAACCATTGCCCGGGCTGCGGGCGGACGCACTGGATCATCGGCCGCGTCTCGGCCGAATGCGCCTTCTGCGCGACGGCGCTGCCGCTGGCCGAGGCCAGCATGCGTTCACACACCGGCCCGGCGATCATCCATCATCGCAACCGGATGCAGTCTCCCGCCTGGGCGGCCTGAGCAAACCCAGGCCGCGGAAGTCGGAGGAGCGCCCGTCCCGCTTGGGGCGGGCGTTTCTTATTGTCCGATCGGGCGCACCGGCACCGGCGCGTTGCACAAGTCCACCCCGCCGGCCGGGCGGATATAGAAGTCGTCCTTGCGGTTCTTCCGCAAGTGCAGCCAGCGGGCGAAAGAGGCGCTGGTTTCCTTCAGATATTCGAAGCGCGGCCGCGCCGCTGCCGCCAGCTCGGAGGCGAGGTTGACGCTGGCGATCGGCACGTCGGAGCTGCGCTCCTTGTAGAAGCCGAGCGCCTCGGTGCCGCGCGGCAGGCTGGAGAGGTGCTCCATACCGCTGACCACCCGCCCGACGACGGCGATGTTGCGGTCGAGATGGCGCGGACCGTGGCCGATGGCGGCATAAAGCTCGCCGCCCATGCCGGTGTCGGTCAGCCCGCGGCCGACGCCGACACTGGCGTAGCAATGGGTGAGGTTGGCGGTGCCGCGCTTGGGATCGAAGGCGACCGGCCAGCCGCGCGCGAAACCTACCGCCGGCGCATAAGGATCGGGTGATCCGAGCGGCACGATCCTCAGGCCCTTCAGGGCGCGGTGATATTCCGCCGGCGGCTTGGCGACGACGCCCCTGGGCAACGGCTTCTCGCTCTCGTTATTGCCCCATTGGGCGACATAATTGTCCTGCACGCGATAGATGGCCGCGCCCTGCCAGTAATTGGCCCGTGCCAGCGTCTGGATGTTGGCGACATGGACCGGCGCGAAGGCCGGAGCCAGCTGGATGACGATTCTTTTGCCCGACTTGAGGTCGATGACCAGCAATTCGTCCGCCGGGATTTCCGCCCACTCCGCCGGCTTGGAAGCGGCGATGGCGTCGGTGGGGGTCTTGGGCGGTGCCGGCGCGGCGGCGATGAGGGCAACAGCGGACAGCAAGAGTAAGGCACGCATCGACATCTCCTTCGTGGCTCTTGTAAGCGGCCTTCCATGCATATCGCCACCCTCATGCTGCTCGGCTCGGGCGAGCTCGGCAAGGAATTCGCCATCGCCGCCAAGCGGCTCGGCTGCAGAGTCGTCGCCTGCGACCGCTACGCTAACGCTCCCGCCATGCAGGTCGCCGACGCCTGCGAGGTCTTCCCCATGCTCGACGGCGCCGCCCTGCGCGCGGCGGTCGAAAAGCACCGCCCGGACTTCGTCGTGCCGGAGATCGAGGCGATCGACACTGCGACCCTGGTCGAGCTGGAAGAGGAGGGCTGGCATATCGTCCCCTCGGCCAAAGCCGTGCAGCTGACCATGAACCGCGACGGCATCCGCGATTTCGCGGCGAAGGAGCTGGGCTTGACCACGTCCGCCTACGTCTTCGCAGAAAGCCGCGACGAGGCGCTGGCGGCGGGCGAGACCATCGGCTTCCCGTGCGTGGTGAAGCCGGTGATGTCCTCCTCGGGCAAGGGCCAGAGCATCGCCCATGACGCCGGCGAGCTGGCAAGCGCCTGGGACTATGCGGTCGCCAACATGCGCGGCGACCGCGCGCGGGTCATCGTCGAGCAGTTCATCGCCTTCGACAGCGAGATCACCCTCCTGACGGTCTCGATGAAGCACGGCATCCTCTATTGTCCTCCGGTGGGCCACCGCCAGGAAGCCGGCGACTATCGTGAAAGCTGGCAGCCGGCCGCCATTCCGCCGGCAGCGCTCCAGTCGGCGCAGGACCAGGCGGCCAAAGTGGTCGCCGCCCTTGGAGGCCACGGGCTGTTCGGCGTCGAATTCTTCATTGCCGGCGAGGCCGCGATCTTTTCCGAGCTCAGCCCGCGCCCGCACGACACCGGCATGGTCACCCTGATCAGCCAGGGCCTGAGCGAGTTCGAGCTGCACCTGCGCGCCATCCTCGGTCTGCCTATCCCAGCGGTGGATTTCCGCGGCCCGTCCGCCAGCGCCGTGATCCTTGCGACCCAAGAAAGCGATGATTTCCGATTTCAGGGACTGAGCGACGCGCTTGCGCTCGGAAAATCAGGCGCCCCGGTCGACGTCCGCCTCTTCGGCAAGCCCAACACGCTCAAGAACCGCCGCATGGGTGTCGCGCTGGCGCGGGCGGGGACGGTGCAGGAGGCCAGGGCGCAAGCAGCCGCGGCCGCCGCCTGCATCGAAATCGATTACGCGTAGCGCCTGGAACCCCCGGCCGCTGCTAAGCCGCGAGTTCCTTGGGCTTGGTCGCCAGGACCTCGAGCGGCACATCCAGCCGGTAGACGAAGCCGCTCGGCTGATAGTCGAGCTCGACCTTGCCTTTAAGCTGCTGGCCCAGCGACCGCATCATCCGCGTCCCGAAGCTCCGGCGCGTCGGCTCGGTCACGGGCGGCCCGCCGGACTCGGTCCATTCAAAGTGCAGGCGGTCGCCCTCGACCTTCCACGTGAGGCGCACCTGTCCGGCGGGAAGGGACAGGGCACCGAACTTGGTCGTGTTGGTGCAAAGCTCGTTCAAGGTCATCGCAAAGGCGATAACCGAGCTCGACGTGATCCTGATGTCCTCGCCGGATATGACGAAACGGCCGGATCCCTGGTCGAACGGCTCGACCGCGCTTCTTATGGTGCTGTCGAAGGTAGCGTTCTCCCAGCTCACCCGGGTGAGGAGGTCGTGGGCGCGCGCCAGGGCCGCCAGCCGCCCGTCGATCGCCGAGTGGGCGTGGGCCATGCTGGTCGCGGTGCGCAGGCTCTGGTCGGTGATCGCCCCGACGGTCGCCAGCATGTTCTTGATGCGGTGGTGCAGTTCGGCGTGGATGAGATGCTGCAGCTTGCCGGCGGCGTCGCGTTCCTCGGCCTCGATACCGGACTGGACGAGCAGCGCGTTGGCGTCGATGCCCGCCTGCTCCAGCGCCAGCTTGAGGCTGTCATTCTCGCTCGTCAGCGCATCCTGGAAGGGCTGGTTCTCGTCGATGATCAGCTGCTGCTTTTCCGTATCGTGCACGGTCTTCACCAGCAGGGCCCTGGCATCGATGCCGGCCTGCTGGAGCAGGTAGCGCAGCTCCCTGTTCTCCTCGGTCAGCGCATCGTCCGCGACAATGAGTGAGGGCACGACCTTCAGCGCGCCATTGCCGACCATCTGCTGAAGTTCCTGGACCATCTGCTGAGTTTCGAGCGGCTTGGGAAAGAACCGGCTGTCGTCCGGCTTGTCGGCGTCGGTGACCGCGATCTGCCCGGACACCAGGATGATCTTGATGTGCGGCCAGCGCTTGTGCGCGGCATGGGCGAGCTTCAGCCCGTCCATGCTTCCCGGCATCTGGATGTCGGTGAACAAAAGCGAGATGTCGTCGCGCGATTCCAGGATTTGCAGGGCCTCGTCGGCGCTCATCGCCTCGATCGGCACGTAGCCGGCGTCCTGGACGATGTCGACGGCCCGCATCCGAAGCACCATTTCGTCTTCGACAACCAGCACGATCGGTGTCGGCGTGGGAAGGGTCATTGCCAATTCCTCTGGGCGCCTCTTCCTCCCAAAAGAAACGGATGCAGGCGTCGCGGTGGGCGCGCGCGTTCGGACTGTCAAGCAAGTTGGAACTCCCGCACATTGCATAAATATGCAGCAATCTGCATATAGGTCGCATGATTCGGGCTGCCGTCCTTGGTGCCTCCGGTTATGTCGGGGGCGAATTGCTCCGCCTCCTCGCTGGCCATCCGGGCATCGAGGTGAATCGTGCGTTCGGAGCGTCGGCGGCGGGCAGGCCGGTGACCGACCTGCATCCGCACCTTGGCCTTGCTTACAGCGACAAGGCATTCGCCGCCTGGGACCCGGATTTGCTCGACGGCTGCGACCTGGTGTTCGCGGCGCTGCCGCATGGCGAGAGCCAGAAGCTCGCCGATGCCATCGGCGACCGCAAGTTCGTCGACCTCGGCGCCGATTTCCGCCTCGACAGCGCCGAGGAATATGAGCGCTGGTACGGCGAGCCGCATCAGCGGCCGGACCTGCTGGCAAGCTTCGTCTACGGCCTGCCGGAGTTCCGGCGGGCCGAGATCGCTGCCGCGACCCGCGTCGCCGCCCCCGGCTGCTACCCGACCGCCGCCAGCCTGGCGCTAAAGCCCTTGGTCGACGCCGGCGTCATCGAGACCCAAGGCATCGTCGTCGATGCCGCTTCGGGCGTCAGCGGGGCCGGCCGCGCTGCTTCGGCGGGCACGCATTATTGCGCCGTCGACGGCAACTTGCGCGCCTACGGCCTGCTCAACCACCGCCACACCGCCGAGATGCAGATGGTCACCGGCGCCGAGATGCTCTTCACCCCGCATTTGGCCCCGATGAGCCGCGGCATCCTCGCCACCTGCTATGCCCGGGCGACCGGTCCCTGCGACCCCCTGGCCATCCTCCGCGACGCCTTTGCCGCCGAGCCTTTCGTCCATGTCGGCAAGACGCCGCCCGAGACCAAATGGGCTGCTGGTTCCAACGCCGCCTTCCTCACCGCCCGCTATGACGAGCGCACCGGCATGGTCGTCGCCATCGCCGCCATCGACAATCTCGGCAAAGGGGCCGCCGGCCAGATGGTCCAGTGCGCCAACCTGATGCTCGGCCTCGGTGAAACCGCGGGCCTTCCAGTCGCGGGGGTCTATCCATGAGCGTCACCGCTGCCGAGGGCTTCGTCGCCGCCGGAGCCCATGCCGGGCTCAAGGTCAGCCGCCGCGACATGGCGCTGCTGGCGACCGACGACGGCAAGCCGGTGCCAACCGCCGCCGTCTTCACCACCAACAAGTTCCGCGCTCCGCCGGTCGAGGCCTGCGTCGAGCGGCTGGCGGCGACGGGCGGCATGGCCGCCGGTGTCATCGTCAACAGCGGCAATGCCAATGCCGGCACCGGCGCCAGGGGCCGCGCTAATGCCGAGGCGATGGCCGAAGCGGCCGCCGAAGCCGTCGGCTGCTCGGCATCCGAAATGCTGGTCTGCTCGACCGGCCTGATTGGGTTCCAGCTGCCGATGCGCAAGATCCTCGGCGCCATTCCCCGGCTCGGCGAAAGCCTCGCCCGCTCCGGCCACCGCGACGCCGCCAAGGGCATCCTCACCACCGACACGCGGCCAAAGGAAGCGGTCGTGCAGGGCGAGGGCTGGACGGTCGGCGGCATGGCCAAGGGCTGTGGCATGCTGGCGCCGAACATGGCGACCATGCTCGCTTTCCTGACCACCGATGCGGAAGTCGGCCGTGCGCAGCTGCAGGATATTCTCTTCCGCGCCGCCGACGCCAGTTTCAACTGCCTGATCACCGACGGCGCCACCTCGACCAACGACACCGTCATGCTCTTCGCCAGCGGCCGGAAGGGCCCGCCCCGCGACATGGCCGCGTTCGAGGACGCCGTCTTCCAGGTTTGTGAAGACCTGATGCTGCAGATGGCGCGCGATGCGGAAGGGATGACCAAGCTGGTGGTCATCCGCGTCACCGGCGCCGCCTCCGCCGCCGAGGCGCGCCACGCCGCCCGCTCGATCGGCTCGAACCAGCTGATCAAGTGCAGCTGGTACGGCGCCGACGCCTATTGGGGCCGGCTGCTGGCCGAGGCGGGATCGTGTGGCATCGCCTTCGAAACCGGGAATGCGTCCGTCGCCTATGGCGGCACCAAGGTCGCGGTGGCGGGCGTCGAGGTGCCGCACGACGGGGAGGCGGTGCTGGCCCACATGCGGGGCAGGGAGATCGACATTCTCGTCGACCTCGGCCTCGGCTCCGGCATCGGCCGCGCCGTCTCGGTCGACCTCGGCCCCGGCTACATCAAGGAAAATGCAGCGACGTCATGACCGACACCAACCACACCGCGCGGCTGCTGATCGAGGCCCTACCCTATATCCGCCGCTTCACCGGCAAGGTGCTGGTGGTCAAGGTCGGCGGCGCGCCGATGACCGACCCGGCGCGGGCGCGCAGCCTCGCCAAGGACGTGCTGCTCCTCCACAGCGTCGGCATCCGCGTCGTCCTCGTCCATGGCGGCGGCCCGCAGATCGACGAGCAGATGGCCCGCCAGGGCATCACTGTCGAGCGGGTCGGCGGCTTGCGCGTCACCGACGCGGCATCGCTTGACATCGTCCGCATGGTGCTGGTCGGAAAGATCAACCGCGAGCTGGTCAGCGCCGTCAACGCGCTCGAGCCGGTGGCGGTCGGGGTTGCCGGCGAGGACGGGCGGCTGCTCGAGGCCACACAGGTCGACCCCGCCCTCGGTTTCGTCGGCAAGGTCGGCAACGTCCGCGCCGGCCTGCTCCATGCCTTGCTCGACGACGGGCTGGTGCCGATCGTCTCGACCGTCGGCGCCGACACGTCCGGCCAGCCCTACAACGTCAATGCCGACGACGCCGCCCGCGCCATCGCCGTGGCGATGGGGGCGGAAAAGCTCATCTATCTGACCGGCGCGCCGGGTCTGCTCGAAAATCCCGACGATCCGGGCAGCCTGGTCCATCGCCTCAGCGCCGCCGAAGCCCGCCGGCGCATCGCCGACGAGACCGTCACCGGCGGCATGATCCCCAAGCTTTCCGCCTGCGCCGAAGCCGTCGAGGGTGGTGTTCGCAGCGCACACATGATCGACGGGCGCGCCGAGCACGCCATCCTCGTCGAGCTGTTCACCGACGAAGGCGTCGGCACCATGGTGACCCAATGAGCGCCGCCAAGCAGCAGCGCCAGCGGCTGATCGCCGACTGGCTGCGCCAGCACCGCATCGGCAGCCAGGAAGAGCTCGTCGCTCGCCTCGACCTTGCGGGCGTGCCGGCGACCCAGGCGACCGTCAGTCGCGACCTCGACGAGCTCGGCGCCGTCCGCGTCCGCGGCGGCGGGACGGTGCATTATCGGCTGCCCGAGCAATTGCAGACGGGCGCGGCCCGGCGGCTCGACCGGCTGCTCGCGGAATGGGTGACCGACATCATCGCCGCCGGCAATCTGGTCGTGCTCAAGACCCCGCCCGGGTCGGCGAACCTGGTCGCCAACGCCATCGACGCCGCCGGGCTGGAGGGCGTGGCGGGGACGATCGCCGGCGACGACACGATCTTCGTCGCTTTGGTCGACGGGGCGGTGCCGGGCGCGGTCGCTCAAGGGCTTCGCCGCCGCCGCGAAGGCGGCTAGGAAGCCATTGCTGCCGAGGCGCGTTGGAGAGGAAAAGAGGAGTCTGCTTGATGTCGAGGCTTTTGCCTTTAGCCCTGCTGGCCGTGCTCGCCGCCTGCGACAACAGCCCGGCGACCCAGCCGTCACAGCCGATCGTCGTCCGCTCCGAAGGCCAGGACAAGCTGCACCAGCTCGACGATCTGAACCGGGCCATCGCGCTCAAGCGCGCCATCTATGAAACCGGCTCCGACTGCCGCCGGGTGACCCGGTCCGGCTATGTCGGCGAATATGAGAACACCAGCTACTGGACCGCGACCTGCGAGGACAAATATGGCCGGACTCGCGACTGGGCGCTGTTCGTCGGGCCGGACGAAAGCGTCCAGGTGCGGCTGTGCGAGGACGTGGTGAAGGCCGGCCTCGATCCTTGCGTCATCAAGCCGGGCGCCAGGGCCCCGGCCCGGAAAGCAGGCTAGTTAGCTCAGTCGCACTTGCGGGTGGTCTTGACCGCCCCGTCGGCTGAGCCTTCCTTGATCGTGACGCAGCTGCCTTGGCGGGTTTCCTCGCGCCAGCTGCCGTCCGGATTGGTGATCCGGCTGGTCGGCTTGGGCACGCGCTTGCCGTCCTTGATCTCGTAATTGAACGGCGTGTTCTGGCTGTCGTTCGACGCCTGGCCGCCCGCCGACTGCGCAATGGCCGCGCCGGCCGCAAAGGCGGCAACGGCGACGCCGCTGATGGTCAACATGATCGCACGACGAGTCATCGAACTTCTCCTCATGGCCCTTTCATAACGGGCACGAAGTGAATGCGGGCTGAAAGTGTCTAGCGCCTGCCGTTCACAATGCAAAACGCTCTGGAGGCGAGATTTGTCCCTTCTTTCCAACACTATCCGGCGATTTCGCGGCATTCGTAGCGGTCGCGGATATGGCGGTTGAAATGGACGCCCTTGGCGAAGGCGGCGCGGAACGCCTCGGCTTCCTCGGGCGGCACGCCGGAATAGAGGTAGCGGCGGCCGGTGACGAACAGCACCTCGAGCTCGCGGCTCTCGGGCCGGTAGTCGAATCGCCGGATGACGGTCGAAGGCATGCGCCCTGAAACGCTTCAGGCCCGCCAAATATGCGTACGGCTTGCCGGTCAGCAGCGCAGCATGTTCCCCGCGTACCACTGGCGGGCGCAATTCTGGTTGTTGCGCATCCAGGCGGGATAGGCGCGGTCCGGGCGGTCGTGCCACCAGTCATTGTAGCTGTCGGATTTGAAGGCCGGGTTGTTGTGCTGGGCCCATTGGCCGCCGTTGATCCACACCCCGCCGCTGCCGCCGGCGCTGCTGCCGCGGCCGAACTTGCTGCCATGGCCGAAGCCGGGATGGTGGCCGCCGGGGCCGACGACGAAGCCCGGCTGGGCGCCGCCCAATGTGCCGACCGTCGCATTGACGTTGGGGACGCCGACGAATGGCTCTTCCGGGGTTCCCGCCGCGGCCGGGGCGGTAATGAGTGCAGCGGCGATCCCCGCCGCCAGGCCTAGCGCCATCTTGCCCATGTCGCTTTCCTCCTTTTTCGACTCCGTTTCGGACGCGGCATGAACGCACAAAGTTAACAGGCGATGCAAGTGTCGGTTTTCCTTACATAATTCCGGCCGTTAACCGGTCGGTGACCGTCCAATCGGTACAAACCGGCCCATGAAGCATTGGGACGGACGCGACCGTGACGATGTGGCCCCGCATCCGCTGTCGCCGGCGGAGCGGGCGCGGCTGCGCGCCCTGTTCGAGGTCCCGGCCCACCGCCGCCAGCACAGCACGCACATCGGATCGGTGATCGGCCTGGCGCTGGCCGTCGGGCTGCTGGTCGGCCTCGCCTTCCTGCTGGCGCCGGCCGACCCGATCTCCTCCAGGCTCGTGGATTGAGGGGAGGGCCGTCACGCGAGTGAATCGCGTGACGTCGGTCCTGTCGGCTAACGCCGCAGGCCGGCCGGACCTCCCGCTCTCTACGCGCAGCTTTCCAATTGCTGCACAATTGGTAAGCTGCGCTCGGGGGGTCGATCCATGCCTTATCGTCACGCACCCTATTACATTCTCGCCGTCATCGCGGTGATCGCGGTCGGCTTCTGGCCGAGCTATTTCGCCAAGGGCGCCGACGTCCCCTGGCAGTTCCACGCCCACGGCATCGCCGCCAGCATCTGGGTGCTGATGGTGCTGGTGCAGAGCTGGACCATCCACAAGTCGCAGCTGCCGATTCACCGCGCCGTCGGCAAGTCGAGCCTCATCCTCTTCCCCTTCCTGATCGGCGGCCTGGCGGCGATCATCGATCTGACCGGCAAGGGCTTCGTCGCCGCCGACGACCCGGTGCGGACGATGTTCGGCGGCCAGTTCCTCATCGCCCTGGCGCTGGCCATCGCCGCCTACGTCGCCCTCTATTACCGGGCGCTCAAGTACCGGCGGAAGGTGTGGGTCCATTCCGGCTACATGCTGGCGACGCCGCTGATCCTGTTCGAATCGCCGTTCAGCCGGCTGATGAGCATGGTCCTGCCGCCGTTCATGGTCCGCGGACCCGCCGATTTCGACAGGATCATCCTGTCGATCGAATGGGCGATGGCGGTCGAGCTGGCGATCATCGCCGTGCTGTGGTGGCGCTTCCGCGACAAGGCCAATCCCTTCCTGGTGGCGGCGGGCTTCATCGTCGCCCAGATGCTGACCATGGGGCTGATGGGCGGCAATGCGCTGCTCGAGCGGCTGCTGGTCGGAATCGGCAACGCACCGAGCGCGGCGGTGGTGCTGACCGGCATGGCGATCGGCGCCGCGACCAGCTGGGCCGGCTGGCAGGCCGGCAAAAGGCCGGCGGCGGCGGGCGGCGTCGCGCAGGCGGCGTGAGGCGGCAGAATCCATGTCCATTGCCGTCCCGCGAGTGAATCGCGGGACGTCGATCGACACTGCTGCGCAGGTCGTCGTCCGAAACTCACGCTCTCTTCGCACTGGCTCCCATCTGCTTCGCAGCGTGCTCGCCTGTGCTCGGGCGTTCGTTAAATTCACTAAATGCGTGGAGTCGGCGACCATCTTTGTGAAGTTAAGCGGCCGTGGCGGGGTGCTGCCGAAATTCCGGTGAACGCTGGCCCGGCCGATGGCCAATGGCGACTCCTGCCTGTGTCCCGCAACGAAGATCCATTTGGATGACAATGGCGGCTGTAGGACAGGATTTTCTTGCGCTAACCGGTCGGTAAGCATCCCGGCCTTATCCTGGCGCCATGGCCAGTCCGCTCAAAGCCGGCAAGCAGCCCGTCAGCCTCGCGGGAGGGGGCGGCGTGCGCGTGTCGAAGATCCGCCGCGACCCGCCGCCGGTGGCGAAGAAGGTCACCATCGCCGACCGCGACGAGCGCGACCGCAAGATGGCGGCCATCGGCATCGGCGCCTTCACGCTGGCCATCCTGCTCATCATCGCCGGCATCGCCACCTACAACGGCTGGTCGCCGAGCCAGACGGTGGTCGAAATTCGCATGCAGTGACGGCCGCCGCTGGCCGCGCAGGCACGGAAAATCCGAAAAAGGTCCAGGGGCTACATCGCCGTCCGCGCGCAGTGGATGCACAGCGCCGCTTCCGGCCGCGCGTCGAGCCGCGCCGGGGCGATGTCCTGGCCGCAGCGCACGCACATCCCATAGGTGCCGTCCGCGATGCGTCCCAGCGCCCGCTTGACCGACGCGATTTCCCTGGTGACCAGCGTCCCCTGTCCTTCCAGCGCCTCGTCGTCCTCGATCTCGATCGCCTGTTCTTCCCAGTCGCGGTTCGACGGCTCCGCCAGGTCGCTGGCGATGCGGGCGACGCGCGCTTCAAGTTCGGTGAGCTGGGCTTCGAGCTGCGCCCTGGCGGCGGCAGTGTCGGGCATGTCCGGTCTCCCTTGCTCGCCCGGCCCGGCGTCCGGTCAATCCGTGCCTTGCCGCCAGGCTGAACGGACTCGACCCTAGCGCCCGGCCGCGCCGCGACGCGATCCGGACAATCACGTAACGCGGGCACGGCCCGGCGGGGCGCTAACCGGGCGGTAAGGACGCGCCGACTATGTCGGCGTGATGGGGAAGCCGCTCAAAAAAGTGGACTTGCTGCGAGCCAGGGACGGCGACCACTGCTGGCTTTGTGCCAGACACATAGATTTTCAGGCGAAGCCGAATTCGGCGAACGCCTGGAGCGTGGAACACTTGTTGCCGACGTCACTCGGCGGCCCCGACACGCCCGCAAATACCGTGCTGTGCCATCCGCGGTGCAACCGGATCCTCGCCAACCGGCCATTGCAGGACAAGATCAAGCTGCGGGAACGGTGGCGCCGCAAGCTTTGGATTGCTTCGCTTCGCTCGCAATGACGGTCAGAAGAGTGGGAGCCGTCAAGCGCGTAAGTCCGCGCGGGAAGCGGCTGAAAGGCCTGGAGGAGTTCGAGAAGCCGGAGTTCGTTGGCCGCATGGCACGGGTTCGACGTCGCCGGCAGTTGGCCTGGTACACGATGCTCGCAAGCGCGGTGTTGATTGGCGCAACGATCGGGTGGATGCTGCTTTAATGCCGACCGCTACGTGGCTTCGCTTCTACAAGATGCCCTTTGCCAGGGTGTACCCGGCGTACATCGCCAAGGCCGAGCGGAAGGGGCGGACGAAGGAAGAAGTGGACGAGATCATCCGCTGGCTGACCGGCTACTCGCAGGCGGGGCTGGAGGCGGAGATCGGACAAGCGACGGACGTCGAGACTTTCTACACCAATGCCCCGGCCCCGAACCCGGCGCGGACCCTGATCACCGGCACGATCTGCGGCGACCGGGTGGAGACCATCGAAGAGCCGCTGAAGCGAGAGTGCCGCTATCTCGACAAGCTCATCGACGAGCTCGCCAAGGGCAAGGCGATGGAGAAGATTTTGCGGGGGTGAACCGGGGGACGGCACGAGCCGCCCCCGGCTGACGTCGCTCTTAGTCGTAGCAGACCAGTTGAATGAGCTGCACGCTTCCCCCGCCCGGTGGGGAAATCTGGAAGTTGAGAGGCTTCCCAGAGGCGTATCCTATACCCCTGCAATATGTGTTGGCCATTTCCCCTGCCTTCGCGACGGCATTGGTCGGGCCTCCGGGCAGGACAGGCATTAGGTTGGCAGCCGCGATTTCGATCATGACCGCGCTCTTCTTCATGACCGGCGGCGGCGGCGGAGTGGCGACGATCTGGCCCAGCGTCTGGTTGGCCTGGGCAACGGCCTGCAGGAGCTGGTTGGACATGTCTTGAATATGGGTGGCGCGGGCCTGCACGTTGCTGACCCGGTCATGGACTAACCTCACCTGCGTATCGACTCCGCTGACCCGCCGGCTGACGTCCCCGACGCCGTTCCACACTTGGTCCAGGCTTTGCTGAGACTGAGTGACCCCGGCCTGCACCCCCGTGACCTGCTGGCCGACCGCGGCGAGTCCTTGCTGGGCCTGGGTTACCCCTGACTGCACTCCGCTGACCTGCTGGCCGACTGCGGCGACATCGGTTCGGATCGCGTCGAAGCAGGCATTGCAGTTCGGATTTGGCGGCCCGCCCTGAGCCGAGGCCGACGACGACAGTCCGGCGAGCGCGACGACGCCCGCCAAAAGTGCGATTTTCATATTATCCCCCGTTCCGAAAAGATTCGGCAAAGGATTGTGTGTTTAATTTGAGTTAATCGTCAAGAGCGCTCGAAGGCGACTACGAGGACGGTCGTCTCTGAATGGCGCCGGCGTCGGCGATGCCCTGGTCGGCGAGGGGCTGGCGCGGTGGTATGGGGGCGGAAGGCGCGGGTGGTGTTGATTGGGCGCTGTCACCATAATCCGTCACCGTAAGCCTATTGTTTAATGAGCCTACCCGCTTTGAATGCTGACCTGCGCGCCGAATACGCAAATCCGTATTCGACCACATTAACTGCTATGCCGACTCTATCTTCCTTGCTCATCTTTCGAATCTGATCGAGACTCAGTCCCGTTGTTAAACGCGAGATAGACGTGTCAATCTGTGAGCGAAAATTGAAATTGTACTGTTCATTCGACTCTACGATTGCAAGTTTGCGGTTATAAAAGACCCCGAAAACATTCACCTGTTCGAGTCTACTGTAGAGAAGATCTGCAAGTTCTGCGTCGTTACCACTATAAAGAGAGAGGTGCGGGATTGCTCCAGGATAATCGGGTTTATGCATTCTAGAATGGATTCCCAACGAACCGGCGTGAAGGAAAACAGTATGTCTTCTACCGTTCAAAAATCTGCCCCGACCAATAACAGATATTTGTTCTGCAAACTCCAGCGAACGAGGGACAGCGCTTTTTTCAGGAAATGGACCAGCAATGGTTATGTGAGCTGGCCATTTTTCTAGCGGGTTGAGAGCAAAAATTGCAAGATTTAGGCATTTTGCCAACACCGGTTCATCTATGAACATGAAAACGAAATATTTTGTCATCCTAGATTACTACAAATCGTGTATATCCGTGGCGATTTGCCACTCCTAGGGTAACTTCATACATTTGCTGTATAAAAATCTGACTTCGTTTAAATGCCTCTTCGCGCTCTTTTTCTCTTCCAATCCAAGTCAATACATCATCTTTTGGTGCATTCATCGCATTCAAAAACCACTCGTACTCGAACAAGGCTGCCTCGACGTTGGGTTGAACATCAGGATTCGTCGTACCAACGTCTCGCAAACGGTCTAATGGCGTCTTCTTGGCAATCTTTTGGACCTTTTGCGCAGAGGTTGACGCGCCTTGGTTCATCAGAGCGGCTACAAACGAATAACAAATCAGTAGGCGGCTGAATCGAAGCTTCAAATTGTTCAAATGGCCTTTGCGAGCGTCCCCTTCCGTCCATTCCCTTCTGTGTTCGTAGTTGAGGCAGAGGGTTCGCCAAAACCGGAGCACATCATTCAAGATGAACATTGGGCGAAAATGTTCGCTATGATCGTGGAAGTCTCGGAAATAGCGTTCGATTGTCTTGTCCCGAGCGCAAGTAACGCCCTTCTCATTAAACAGGTAGGCGCTCTCCAGGATGAGCAACATCCTGCTTGTCAGGCCATTTATATAGTCGTCTTTTCGGCTGCCGATGTTGGCTAGCATGTCTTCTAAGAACTGGAAATGGAGATACTCGCCACCCCCCGAAAAATCAGGGAACCCTTGGTCATTTGCCGCGGAAATTACGTTGTGGAAGACAGTGATCTCATGCACTGGGTCAATGCGGTCGCTACTGGGTCCCAACACGTAAAAGAAAGCATCTAGATCGGAAAACTCGTTCGCCTCCAAGCGAGCAACCGAACCAGTCGCGTAGATGCAAATCTTGTCTTTCACGGCCGGTGGAAGCGTTTCCAGTCGGCCCTGGAGGTTTTGCCTAAGGTCATGTGTTCGAGAGATGGAGTTCTCGCGCAGGCTTTCAAACAGTGACAAAGGCATACTCCGACTGGGCCCGAGCGGGCGTTAGTTAGCGCCTTTTGTGCAGTTACGGAAAGTCCCCTCGGCGAGCTGGATAATTAACGGTAGCGGATCAATCAGGCGTCCCTAGTGCAAGGTTACTTAGCCGCCACACCTACACGGACATTCCCGCGATAAATCGCCGGAGCCTTTAAGTCCGCTCCGCCAGCACGCAGCAGGACGCCGCATTGTCATTCCGCCGCAACCCCCGCCCTCGAGAACATATCCCCCTCATCCCCGCCATCGCCTTCGTCCGAAGGCTCGGCTGCCGGGTCGTTCGCCGCCTTCGCCTTCTGGCGGCGGTCGAAATTGTCCCAGACCTCGTTCCAGTTCCCCCGCGTCGCGGCCTTGGAATATTCGGTCGCGCGGGTCTCGAAGAAGTTGGCGTGCTCGACGCCGTTGAGCATCGGGGCGAGCCAGGGGAGCGGGTGCTCGTCGACCATGTAGATGGGCTTCAAGCCCAGCTGGCCCAGCCGCCAGTCGGCAATGTAGCGGATGTACTTCTTGATCGCCTTGGGGGTCATGCCCTCGACCGGGCCCATTTCGAAGGCGAGGTCGATGAAGGCGTCTTCCAGCCGCACCGTCTTCTGGCAGGCGTCGACGATCTCGTCCTGGACGGAGCGGGTCAGGCAGTCGCGTTCCTTCACGAAGGCGTGGAACAGGCGGATGATGCCCTCGCAGTGCAGGCTCTCGTCGCGCACCGACCAGCTGACGATCTGGCCCATGCCCTTCATCTTGTTGAAGCGCGGGAAGTTCATCAGCATGGCGAAGCTGGCGAACAATTGCAGCCCCTCGGTGAAGCCGCCGAACATGGCCAGCGTCTTGGCGATGTCCTCGTCACTGTCGACGCCGAAGGTGGCGAGATAGTCGTGCTTGTCCTTCATCTCCTTGTACTGGAGGAAGGCGCTGTACTCGCTCTCCGGCATGCCGATGGTGTCGAGCAGGTGCGAATAAGCGGCGATGTGCACCGTCTCCATGTTGGAGAAGGCGGTCAGCATCATCTTGATCTCGGTCGGCTTGAACACGCGGCCGTATTTGTCGTGGTAGCAGTCCTGCACCTCGACGTCGGCCTGGGTGAAGAAGCGGAAGATCTGGGTGAGCAAATTGCGCTCATGCTCGGTCAGCTTCTGCGCCCAGTCGCGGCAATCCTCGCCCAGCGGCACCTCCTCGGGCATCCAGTGGATCTGCTGCTGGCGCTTCCAATATTCGAACGCCCAGGGGTATTCGAACGGCTTGTACTGCTTGCGGGCTTGAAGAAGTCCCATGCTTACTCTCCGGAAATCCGTTTGGCTTTGATGTCGATGACGCGGTCCTGGTAGACGACGCGGGTCTTGCGGGCGCCGACGCCGATGAAGACGATGCCGACGAAATAGCCGAAATCGTACCAGCCGCCGTTGTTGGGGACGGCATAGACGGCGGCGCCGCCGTCGAAGAGGCTGATCACCCAGGCGACCGGGAAGATGAAGCCGTGCCAGACGCCGTGGAGGAAGCCGGGCGCCCCCGGCGCGACGGCGGTCGCGGACTGGGTGGCGCAGGCGGCGAGCGCGAGGATCGGCAAAAGGGCGAAGGCGCGCTTCATCGGGCAGCCATCAGCTCGGCCGGCCAGGGCCGGAATTCGAGCAGGTCGAGGCCGAGCACCAGCGCGATGAGCCCGAAGGCGAACATCAGCACGGCCAGCTGGCTGCCATGCTGACGGTCCTCGTGCGCGCGGCGGCGGTAGTGGATCACGCCGGCGACGAGCAGGATGAGGCCGGCGGCCAGCTGGAGGGCGTCGCTTATTGACACGCCAGATGTCCTTGCTTTGCCAATGACCCCATCATTGGCACGCCAGACATTCGTCATAGTCGGTGGTCGGCAGCTCATACTTGGCCGGCTCGCTGGTGTTGTCGGCCTCGACGCCGCCGGCGAACCCGGCGCGCTGCACCGATTTCGAGCGCAAGTAATAGAGCGACTTGATGCCCAGCTCCCAGGCGCGGAAGTGGAGCATCAGCAGGTCCCACTTGTCGACGTCGGCGGGGATGAAGAGGTTCAGCGACGTCGCCTGGTCGATGAACGGCGTGCGGTCGGCGGCAAGCTCGATCAGCCAGCGCTGGTCGATCTCGAAGCTGGTCTTGAACACGTCCTTTTCCTCCTGGGTGAGGAAGTCGAGGTGCTGGACCGAGCCGCCGCGCTCGAGGATCGAGTTCCAGACGCTGTCGCTGTTCTTCGCCTTCTCGGTCAGCAGCTTTTCCAGGTAGGGGTTCTTGATCGAGAAGCTGCCGGACAGCGTCTTATGGGTGTAGATGTTGGCCGGGATCGGCTCGATGCAGGCCGAGGTGCCGCCGGTGATGATCGAGATCGACGCCGTCGGCGCGATCGCCATCTTGCACGAAAAGCGCTCCATGACGCCCATGTCGGCCGCGTCGGGGCAGGGGCCGCGCTCGTGCGCCAGCATCATCGACGCCTCGTCGACCTGGGCGCGGATATGCTTGAAGATCTTGAGGTTCCAGCTCTTGGCCATGGCGCCCTCGAAGGGCAGGCCGCGCGCCTGCAGGAAGGAGTGGAAGCCCATGACGCCAAGGCCGACGCTGCGCTCGCGCTCGGCGCTGTACTTGGCGCGCGCCATCTCGTCGGGCGCGCGGGCGATATAGTCGCTGAGCACATTGTCGAGGAAGCGCATGACGTCCTCGATGAAGCGCTTGTCGCCGTTCCACTGGTCCCAGGTTTCCAGGTTCAGCGACGACAGGCAGCAGACCGCGGTGCGGTCGGCGCCGAGGTGGTCGCGGCCGGTCGGCAGGGTGATCTCGGAGCAGAGGTTGGAGGTCGTCACCTTGAGGCCGAGGTCGCGGTGGTGCTTGGGCATCGACCGGTTCACCGCGTCGATGAAGATGATGTAGGGCTCGCCGGTCGCCAGCCGCGTCTCGACCAGCTTCTGGAACAAGGCGCGGGCGTCGACCTTGCCGCGCTCCGACCCGTCCTTGGGGCTGCGCAGGATGAACTCGCTGCCGTCGCGCACGGCCTCCATGAACTCGTCGGTGACCAGCACGCCGTGGTGCAGGTTCAGCGCCTTGCGGTTGAAGTCGCCCGACGGCTTGCGGATCTCGAGGAACTCCTCGATCTCCGGGTGCGAGACGTCGAGGTAGACCGCGGCCGAGCCGCGGCGCAGCGAGCCCTGGCTGATCGCCAGGGTCAGCGAATCCATGACCCGGACGAAGGGGATGATGCCGCTGGTCTTGCCGTTGAGGCCGACCGGCTCGCCGATGCCGCGCACCGAGCCCCAATAGGTGCCGATGCCGCCGCCCTTGCTCGCCAGCCAGACATTCTCGTTCCAGGTGCCGACGATGCCGTCGAGGCTGTCGCTGACCGAGTTGAGGTAGCAGGAGATCGGCAGGCCGCGGCCGGTGCCGCCGTTCGACAGCACCGGGGTGGCCGGCATGAACCACAGTTTGGAGATATAGTCGTAGATGCGCTGCGCATGCTCGGCGTCGTCGGCATAAGCCGAGGCGACTCGGGCGAAGAGGTCCTGGTAGGTCTCGCCGGGCAGGAGGTAGCGGTCGTTCAGCGTCTCCTTGCCGAAATCGGTGAGGAGGGCGTCACGGCTGGCGTCGATCTCGACCGGATAGGCCTTGGCGTCGACCCGCTTGCTGCCGGTTTCCACGACATCGTCGGTGCCGACTTCGCTTCCGCTAGAAAAATCCATGTCCTCACCCCGTGACTCGACCGCGTCTCCGGCGGTCTGTTCTACTAATGTTCGACTCGGCGCCATGAGCGCATCCTAGTCGATTCCGTCGCGCTCCGGGGGCTTTTCTGCCTCCCGTCCCCGATATCCACAGGGGGCATCGGGGACGCGAAAGGGCACGCACCGGAATATAATGCTTCCGGCGTCAAAACACTAGGTTTTGCGCGTAACCCCCGTCTCGCTACAACCTATAGTGCCTCAATGGCGTTTGGACGCAAGCTCAAAATTTAACGGGAGGTGAAAAATTTTGTGGCCCAAGAGGGGGATGTGGCGGCGCGGCCACGGCGGCGATCGTGGACGACGCCGGGGCGCCGGCAGTCATTGCTTCTCTGGGACACCCAAGGTTGCTTGTGATTTCATTGAGAGGAAATTTGCAGCTAGCATTTCGTCTTGCGTAGGAGCCCACAATTCGTCGGACCTGGTTGAAAACGCCTGCTCGATGAAGCTCTTCGTCACGCCACGTTCTTCGAAGAAGAGACGCATTTCCTCGGTGAACATTTTGTCGTCTAGTCGGCTGTTGCCGGCCATGGTTGACTGATGAAACCCAACGAACGCGCCTGCCGCCATACTTCGCTCTCGGCCGGACAGAAGGATAACGGTGCAAGCGGAACTGCACTCACCTGAAGCCATGGTGTTGAGGCCGCGACCGCGGATCAATTCCACAATCTCGAAGGCCTCTGCGAGCCGACCCCCTTCGGAAGTAAGCACGACAAGTCCAAGTTGAGGAAATTGTGTGATTGCCGAACGAAATCGGTCAGCGGTTCCTTGGGCGATCGCCCCGCGGAGATATAAGCTGTTTCCTTTGATCTCGACTTGTGCGGGAGGGCCGAGAGGATCCCGGTGCGCCACGATGAGCGCCAATTCGCGAGCCGCTTGAACCGATCCTATCGCATTTGGAACGAGGGCAAGTGTGACCGCCGCCAACCCGAATCTAAAGCTCCATTTGGCTCGCCATTCAGTATTGCCCGCCGCTCGCCAAACGCCAACCGATCCCCATAGCCAGAGTACGACGCAGCCAGCCAACCAAACCAGCTGGATCAGCGCGATCTCCGCTAGCGACAGGTTGAGGAATGTTGAGGCAATCACGATCAGCCTGCCAAGAGCCGCTGCGACAGCTACTCCGAAGACTCCTGTGACGAGCGCAGATGTGAGCGGTGGGAATTCACCTCTCCAATGTCGGCCAACAAAGCCCATCCGCCATGTAAGCCGTATCAAGCCATTAGGCCAAGCGCCCGATCGATGACCATAGCAGCAATGGCGAGAAGCGCGATGGCCCATGTCCGCAAGTCGTTGTTTGACCCTGCAAACACGCGGCTGCTAGTGTCCTTATCCCAACTGGTCATGCCTTCACTCGTCACGTCTGCGTGTGATCGAGCATAGGCCGCAAGATTTACCAACGGGATCCCTAGTCCAAGACCTTTCACATAAACCAGCAGGTTACGCTTGAGCGATGTTTCGAGCGAAAGTTTGCTTGATTCGAGGTCGGCGACGCGAAGACCGGCGATTGCTTTGCCAAGCGACGTCCCAAACTTCGAGATGATAATGGCGTCAATGATCATAGCGAAGGGCAAGATCATCATTCCAATCAAAACCGCGCCAAGTCTTCCCTGGAAAATCTCAGCATAAAACAGGCTTGGGAAAAGGAGGCCGAGAACAATGCCTGCGGCAATCGCATAAAGAAATGTATCAAAAATACGTGCCCAAAACCGCGGCCACGCGCGCGCGAGTTCACCCTCGTCTGAATAGGATGCATCAGCACCATAACCCATTTGAATTTCCCTCCCCCGAGCTCTTTTCTGGATACTGCAACTGCGGCTGGACGCAAGTCTCTCCGGGGACCAATTTGGCCGTGGAGTGAAGCGGTTAGCTTTGGGACGCAATCGCCCTCGGCGCCTTGGGTGGATGCGAAAGTAAAGTGGCGGGGCAAGGACCACCGGCTCGCCGTCGATCGCCAACGTCAGGTGGAAGTGCGCGTTGCCGCGCGTAGCTCGCGAACGCAGGCGGCGCGGCCACGGCGGTGGGTCGGGCCGGAAGGGAGCACCGTGGAGCAGGCCCGTTCGCTTGACACCCGCAAAGGCCAGCCATATCTCGGCGGCGCGGACCGGGCCCCTCTGGCGGGTGCTTTTCAAGCACCCGTGATGTCGGACCGCATCGGATATCCGATGCGCGACGAGGGCGGTCCATCCCTCAATTTCAATCGCCGCATCGGGTCTCCGATCGAAAGCCCAAGCTTTTGACGAGGAGAATGAGTGCCATGTTGTGCCCGACCTGCAAGACGCCGCTGACCATGTCGGAGCGGCAGGGAATCGAGATCGACTATTGCCCGTCCTGCCGCGGCGTGTGGCTGGACCGCGGCGAGCTCGACAAGATCATCGAACGAAGCGCTGCCTCGGCGCCGGCGGCTGCCGCGCCTCCGCCTGGCTACGCCGCCCCGCCGCCGCCAGCCTATGGCGCGCCGGCGCACCACGGCTATCACAAGCCGCACCACAAGCGCCGCAAGAGCTTCCTCGAGGAACTCTTCGACTGACGGCCGGCGCCGCCGGCCACGGTCGACGGCGCCATTTTCCCACATCCCTCCGGGCCCCTCTGGCGGGCGCGCGCAAGCGCGTCCGTGATGTCGGACGGGATCGCTCCGTGCGCGGGGCGCAGACGCAAAGGGACTGGAAATGGAATTCCTGTTTATCGACTGGCTTGGCACGCCGGCCTGGCTGTGGCTTAGCTTCCTGGCGCTGGTTGCCGTCCTGACGGCCTTCGACCTCGGAGTCCTCCACAAGGACGACCAGGAAATGGGGATCGCCGAGAGCGTCAAGCTGTCGGTCTTCTACATCGCCATCGCACTCGCCTTTGGCGCCTGGATCTGGGTCCAGCGGGGCGCCGAGCCGGGCATGCAATATTTCACCGGCTACTTCATCGAAAAGGCGCTCTCGATCGACAATGTCTTCGTCATCAGCCTGATCTTCACCTACTTCGCCATACCGCCGAAATATCAGTACCGGGCGCTGCTCTGGGGCATCATCGCGGTGATCGTGCTGAGGGGCGTGATGATCGCCGGCGGCGCCGCGCTGGTCGCCGAGGCCTATTGGGTCCTCTACCTTTTCGCGGCCTTCCTGATCGCCACCGGCGTCAAGATGTTCTTTGCCGGCGACAAGCCGATGGACGTCGCCTCCAACCCCGTGGTCCGCTGGATATCGACGCACATGCGCGTCACCAGCGAGCTCCACGCCCAGCATTTCTTCGTCAGGGTCCCGGACGAGCGGACCGGGCGCATGGTGACCGCGGCGACACCTCTGTTCCTGGCGCTGGTGGTGATCAACCTTGCCGACCTGGTGTTCGCGGTGGACAGCGTGCCGGCGATCTTCGCCATCACCACCGACACCTTCATCGTCTACACGTCCAACATCATGGCGATCCTCGGCCTGCGCGCGCTCTATTTCGCGCTGGCGGCGATGGTCCACCGCTTCCACTATTTGAAATATGCGCTGGCCGCGGTGCTGGTGTTCATCGGCTCGAAGATCTTCATCGCCGATTTCTGGCTCGGGGGCGACAAGTTCCCGCCGGTCTTAAGCCTTGGCGTGACCGTGGCGCTGATCGCGGCCGGCATCGGCTATTCGCTGTGGAAGACCGGCGGGCGCGAGGAGGCCGACTGGCCGGCGGCTAAGCGCCAGGGGCAATGACGGTCAGGGCCCCGGGCCGGATGGAAAAGGCGAGGGGCGGGGCAAGGGCAAGGGTTTCGCCGTCGACGGCCAAGGTGAGGTGCGTGCCGCCGCCGTCGACGCGGAGCTCGCGGACGCCGTCCAGGCGGACCATGTCGTCCTCGCGGCTTAACCCAAGCAAAGCCCGGCCGGTGGCGGCGAGGAAGCCGGGCAGCGACTTGGACCGCATGACCATGACGCTGAGCTCGCCGCCGTCGAGGCGCTCGCGGCTGCCGGCACCGGGAAGGGCGAGCCGGTAGTCGTTGTTGCCGACGAACAGCAGCGGCGTGTCGACGCGCGATTCGCCGCCGTCGACGCTGAGCTTGAGGCGCCGGGCATGGAAGCGGGCCATGGTCCGCAACGAGGCGACCAGCATGGCGAGGCGCTTCGACCGGCCGAGCCGCTGGCGCTGGGCATCGCGGTCGACGACCATCAGTGGATAGAGGCCGATCGAGGCGTTGTTGACGAAGGCGCGGCGGTTGACCTCGGCGACATCGACGCGCCGTGTCTGGCCGGCCGCGATCAGTCGCGCCGCCTGGTCCAGGTCCGGCGGGATGCCGAGGTCGCGGGCAAAATGGTTGAGCGTGCCCAAGGGCAATATGCCGAGCGCCGTCGCCGATCCGGCCAGCGCGCCGGCTACCGCGCCGATCGTCCCGTCGCCGCCGGCCGCGACTAGCAGGGGCGCGCCGTGCTCCACCTCCGCAGCGGCGCGGGCGGCGATGTCCTTGCCCGCGACCGCCACCACCTGGCTGTCGATGCCAGCGGCGGCGAGCGCCGCGCCGATGCGGGTTTCGACGTCCGCGGCGACGCCGCCGCCGCCCATGTTGATCAATGTCACAGCTTCCATTGCGGAAGCTGAACGGCTCAGTCGGCCGGACCGATCCGAAAGGCGCAGAGCTTGTTGCCGTCAAGGTCGCGGAAATAGGCGCCATAGAAGGCCTGGGGCCCTTCTTCGCCGCGCACCCCGGGCGCTCCTTCGTCGGTGGCGCCGAGCTCCATGGCCTTGGCGTGCAGGGCATCGACCAGCCGGCGGTTGTCGCACACGATCGCGATCATGTTGCCGTTGCCGGCCTTGGCCGGATTGCCGTCGTGCGGCTTGCAGACGGCGATCCCCGGCCTGCCCATGCCGGTTCCGTACAAGGTGAAATTCTCGCCGAACTCGAGGATCCGGCCGGCTCCGAGAACCGGCATCAACTGGTCATAGAAGCCGCGGGCCTTTTCGAGGTCGTTGCTGCCGATGGTGACGTAGCCGATCATTGCGCGACCTTTGTGGCGGCGCCGGCATCGCACTCGCCGACGCGCCTGGCATCGACCTTCATGCGCATGGTCATTTTCTCCATCGCGGTGCGCCCCTCGTTGGTGGTGGTCATGCTCATGGTGTAGCTCTTGGGCTCATATTCTCCGGTCAGCGCCATGGTCTGGGTGGCATTGGGGTGGGTGCAGACCATCGCCAGGTCGATCTTGCCGTCGCCCCATTTGAAATGCTCGTAGCGGCAATTGTTGTCTTTGCCGGTGAAGAAATCCTCGCGCGGGCTTTTTGCCTCTTCGGGGCTGAGGCAGACTTCGTGGACCTGGGACTGGCCCATCGCCTTGCGCATCGCATCCTTGGCCTGGGCCGGCATGCCGGGCGCCTCGATATCGAGCAGGGTGACGGTCTGCTGCCATTTGCCGGGATCGACGAAGCGGTCCTCGCCCTGCTTGCGCATTTCCTTGGCGACGTCGCCGACACTGGCGTTCTTCATGTCGACATCGGGGCCGGAATCGCAAGCGGCGAGCAATGCCGCCAAAGCCATTGCGGCAGCGAAGGTCGGTTTCATGGGCGTTGCTCCCCCTGTTCCTGGCAGCGAGATTAGGCCCAATCCCGCAACGTGCAAACGGTTCAGCCCGCTGGGCAGCGCCCCGTTCCCGGGCCGCGGATGGCACGGCCCGGGCGGGCGCCGGTCATCTCGCCGTTCAGGAGCACGGGCTGCCCGTTGACGAAGACATGGCGCATGCCGACCGCGAACTGCTGCGGCTTCTCGAACGTCGCCCTGTCGGCGATCGTGGCCGGGTCGAAGATGGCGAGGTCGGCCATCATGCCGGGCCGGACGAGGCCGCGGTCCTGGATGCCGAGGTTGGCGGCCGGGAAGCTGGTCAGCCGGCGGATCGCGTCCGGCAATGTCGTGCGCTTCTCGTCGCGGACATATTTGCCGAGCAGCCGGGCGAAATTGCCATAGGCGCGCGGGTGGGTGTTGGACTTGAGGAAATCGCCGCGCGGCGCCTGGGCGCTTTCGTCGCTGTCGAACGCCATCCACGGCAGGGCCACCTGGCGGGCGACATTGGCCTCGCTCATCAGGAAGTAAGCGACGCCGACGCGGGTGCCGTCCTCGACCACCAGGTCCATCGCCGTTTCTTCGGGGGACTTGCCGCGCTCGCGGGCGACGTCGGCGAGGGTGCGGCCGGTATATTTCTTCAGCGCCGGGTTCTTGAAGGCGAGGAACAGCACGCGCTCAGCGCTGCCCGCCTGGAAATAGAGATTGTCCCAGCCGACGGGGCGCACCTTCATCTCGGCGGCGACTTTGGCGCGAGTGGCCGGGTCCTTGAGGCGCGCCGCCCATTTGTCATAGCCGCCCTCGCGCACCCAGGGCGGCATGGCGGCGTCGAGGCCGGTGGCGCCGGCGGTGTAGGTGTACATGTCGGCGGTGATGCGGGTGCCGGCGGCGCGCGCCGCCTCGACCTTGGCGATGATGGCGTCGAGCTTGTCCCAATTGCCCTGTCCGGCCTGCTTCAAATGATAGATGTTGGCCGGACCGCCGGACGCCCGGGCGATGGCGATCAGTTCGTCGACGGCGTCGAGGACATGGTCGCTCTCGTTGCGGATGTGGCTGGTGTACATGCCGCCGCACTGGGCCGAGGCGGAGGCGAGGGCGATCAGCTCGGGCGTCTCGGCGAAGGCGGCCGGCGCGTAGATCAGCGAGCTGCCGACGCCGAGGGCGCCCTCGTTCATCGCCTTGCGCACCTGGTTCTGCATCCGCCTCAGCTGGTCGGGCGTCGGGTCGACGTCGTCCTCGCCGAGTTCGTGGATGCGCACGGTGGTGGCGCCGACGAAGCTGGCGACATTGGGGGCGATACCCTTGGCCTCCAGGAAATCGTGATACTGGCGCAGGGTCCGCCAGCTGATCGGATACTTGAGGTCGCCCTGCTGCTTGAGCATCTCGGCGACCATCTTTTCGGAGAAGGGGCCCTCCGACCAGCCCTCGCCCATCACTTCCAGGGTGACGCCCTGGCGGATGTCGCTTTCGCCGGCGCCGTCGACGACCAGCGCCTCATTGGCCCAGCTCAGCATGTTGATGAAGCCCGGCGCGACGGCGAGGCCGCGGGCATCGACGGTCTGCCTGGCCGTGCCGGCGATCGCCGGGGCGACGGCGACGATGCGGTCGCCGCGCAGCGCCACGTCGCCGGTGAAAGGCTCGCCGCCGGAACCGTCGACGATGGTGCCGCCGCGGATGATGGTGTCGTAGCTTTCGGCCGGCGGCGCGACGCTGGCGCAGGAGGCGAGCAGGCAGGCTAGCGGCAGCAAAAGCAGTCGGCGCATGGCAATTCCCCCGTTCCGCCCCTGCGTTGCGCGGGCGCGTCGGCCCGACCATATGGCATGGCGATGGCGATTCAAATCCGCACTTCGCTGGCCGAGCCGGAAATGGCTGAAGGCTTCACGCCGCACCGTCCGGCGCGGCCGGACAAGGCCGAGGGCGGGCGCAAGTTCGTGCTGCAGTCCGACTATACGCCGGCCGGCGACCAGCCCACCGCGATCAGGGAGATGGTGGAAGCCGCGCTGGAGGGCGAGAAGAGCCAGGTGCTGCTGGGCGTCACCGGCTCGGGCAAGACCTTCACCATGGCCAAGGTCATCGAGACGCTGCAGCGGCCGGCGCTGGTGATGGCGCCCAACAAGATCCTCGCCGCCCAGCTCTATGGGGAGTTCAAGAGCTTCTTCCCCGACAATGCGGTCGAATATTTCGTCAGCTATTACGACTATTACCAGCCCGAGGCCTACGTCCCGCGCACCGACACCTATATCGAAAAGGAGTCGAGCGTGAACGAGGCGATCGACCGCATGCGCCACTCGGCGACGCGGTCATTGCTGGAGCGCGACGACGTCATCATCGTCGCCTCGGTCTCCTGCCTCTACGGCATCGGCTCGGTCGAGACCTATTCGGCGATGACCTTCACCCTGAAAAAGGGGGCGAGCGAGGACCAGCGCGAGATCATCCGCAAGCTCGTCGCGCTGCAGTACAAGCGCAACGACGCCGCCTTCGTCCGCGGCAACTTCCGGGTGAAAGGCGACAACCTGGAAATCTTCCCGTCGCATTACGAGGACACCGCCTGGCGGATCAGCTTCTTCGGCGACGAGGTGGAGGAGATCGTCGAGTTCGACCCCCTGACCGGCAAGAAGGTCGGCAGCCTCGATTCCATCAAGGTCTATGCCAATTCGCACTATGTGACGCCCGGCCCGACCCTGAAGCAGGCGATGGAGGCGATCCGCCACGAGCTGGCCGAGCGGCTGAAGGAATTGCAGGCGGAAGGTCGCCTGCTTGAGGCGCAACGGCTGGAGCAAAGGACCAATTTCGACCTCGAGATGATCGCCGCGACGGGCTCATGCGCGGGCATCGAGAATTATTCGCGCTTCCTCACCGGCCGCCTGCCCGGCGAGCCGCCGCCGACCCTGTTCGAATATCTGCCCGACAATGCCTTGCTGTTCGTCGACGAGAGCCACCAGACGGTGCCGCAGATCGGAGCGATGGCGCGCGGCGACCACCGGCGGAAGATCACGCTCGCCGAATATGGCTTCAGGTTGCCGAGCTGCATCGACAACCGGCCCTTGCGCTTCAACGAATGGGACGCGATGCGGCCGCAGACGACATTCGTCTCGGCGACCCCGGGGCCGTGGGAGATGAACGAGACCGGAGGCGTCTTTTCCGAGCAGGTCATCCGCCCGACCGGCCTCATCGACCCGCCGGTCGAGATCAAGCCGGTCGAGGACCAGGTCGACGACCTTGTCCACGAGGCGAAGGAGACGGCGCGCAAGGGCTACCGGACGCTGGTGACGACGCTGACCAAGCGCATGGCCGAGGATCTGACGGAGTACCTCCACGAGGCAGGCCTCAAGGTCCGCTACATGCACAGCGACGTCGAGACTCTGGAGCGCATCGAGCTGATCCGCGAGCTGCGCCTCGGCGTCTATGACGTCTTGGTCGGCATCAACCTGCTGCGCGAGGGGCTCGACATCCCCGAATGCGGGCTGGTGGCGATCCTCGATGCCGACAAGGAGGGCTTCCTGCGCTCGGAGACCTCGTTGATCCAGACGATCGGCCGCGCCGCGCGCAACGTCGACGGCCGTGTGATCCTCTACGCCGACACCATCACCGGCTCGATCGAGCGGGCGCTGGCCGAGACCGGGCGGCGGCGCGAAAAGCAGCTCGCCTATAATGAAAAGCACGGCATCACGCCGGAAAGCATCAAGCGCCAGATCCACGATGTCATGGGCTCGCTGGCGGCGCGCGAGGGGCTGATCGTCGACACCGGCGACGAGGAGCGGCCGCACCTCGTCGGCCATAATCTCAAGGCCTATCTCGGCGAGCTGGAAGAGCGCATGCGCAAGGCCGCCGCCGACCTCGAGTTCGAGGAAGCGGCGCGCCTGCGCGACGAGATTCGCCGGCTGGAAGAGGACGATCTCGGCATCCCCCACCACCAGCGGGCCGCCCCGCGCCCGGCGGGCAAGTCGAGCGAGGGCAGGCCGGGCACCCGCAAGGGCCGGTTCGGCAAATCCTCGCGCACCCACTTCGGCGGCCGCCGCTAGAATCCTTTCATCCGGCCAAACGGCGGGTTCAGGCCCGCGCAACCCAATGGCGCGCAAGGAGTTTGCTTAGCAATCGCCACTTCGGGATGCGCCGCGGACGCGGCGCAACATTTATGCACAAGACCTTGAAACTGACTCTTGGCGCGCTGGCGCTGCTTGCCGCAACGCCGCTGGCCGCACAGGCGCAGCCGCGCGGCGACGAGCCGGTCGCGGTGCCGCGCACCATCAAGCAGGGCATCGACTTCGTCTATGTCGACCCGCAGATGAGCTCGGTCGCCAGGCGGCGCCAGCGGCCGCAGAACTGGCTCGCCCGCCTGTTCGACTTCGGCGCCAGCAGCCGCAACCGCAGCGGCCCCAACCCCCTGTTCTTCGAAATGGGCCGCGGCCTGCAGCAGTACCAGGCGAGCTGGGGCAGCCTGCCGCAGGTCAAGATCCCCGCCGGCCCGGCCCTGAAGCGCGGCTCGACCGGCAAGCGCGTCGCTTTGCTGCGCCAGCGCCTCGGCCTGGCGCCGGCCGGTGGCTATGATTCGCAATTGTTCGAGCTCGTCCGCGCCTACCAGCAGGCCCATGGCCTGGGCACGCCGGACGGCATCGCCGGCAGGGCGACCATCGCCTCGCTGAACCGCGGCGCGGCTTATTACGCGCGGCGGATCGCGATCAATGTCGAGCGCGCCTACCGGCTGCCGCCGACCCGCACCTTCGACCGCTATGTCGTCATCGATTCCGGCGCGGCCATGGCCTATCTCTTCGCCGGCGACCGGATCGTCGATTCCATGCGCGTGGTCGTCGGCAAGGCCAAGACCAAGACGCCGATGATGGCGGTGCTGATGCGCAACGCCAAGGCCAATCCCTATTGGCACGTGCCGCCGGAAATGGTGCGCAGCCTGACCGCCAAGAAGGTGGGCGAGATGGGCCTGCGCTATTTCCAGGACTTCCATTACGAAGTGCTGTCGGACTGGGGGCCGAACCGCCGCGTCATCGACCCGGCGACGGTCAATTGGAAGGCGATCGCCTCGGGCAAGCAGCAGCCGACCATCCTCGTCCGCCAGCTGCCGGGACCGTGGAATTCGATGCGCAACATGAAGTTCGAAATGCCCAACGATTTCGGCATCTATTTGCATGACACGCCGCACCCGGAACTGTTCGCCGAGAGCGATCGCCACCTGAGCAACGGCTGCGTCCGGCTGGAGGACTATCAGCGCTTTGCCAGCTGGGTGTTCGGGCGAATGCCGCCGATCACCGGGCAGCCCGAGCAGCGCATCGACCTGCCGCGGCCGGTGCCGATCTACATGACTTATCTGACGGTCGACCCGTCGATGGGCGGGGTGACGTTCCGCGGCGATCCCTATGGCTTCGACGCCCTGGCGATGCCGCAGATGTTCGGGTCGAACCTGGCGATGGCAGGCAGGTTCTAGAGGTCAGGCGCTCTTGCGCTGCGCGACCAGACCCATGACCATCTGGTTGGCCCGCTCGTAGGACAAGGGGCGGCCGAACAAATAGCCCTGGATTGTGTCGCAGCCGAGTTCGCGCATGCGCTCGAAGTCCTCGGCGGTCTCGACGCCTTCGGCGGTGACGTTCATCCGGAAGCTCTTGGCGAGCTGGACGATCGACTGAATGATGGCGACGTTTTCCGGCCTGGTGCCGGCTTCGCGGACGAAGCTGCCGTCGATCTTCAACTTGTGGAAGACCGCCTTGTTCAGATAGCCGATCGACGAATAGCCGGTGCCGAAATCGTCGAGCGCGATGCCGACGCCGAGCGCGCGCAGGCGCTTGAGGACATCGAGCGTGGCGTTGCTGTCGCCGAGGAACACGCCCTCGGTCACTTCCAGCTCCAGCCGGTTGCCGGGCAGCTTGTAGCGCGACAGCGCCTGGCTGACGGTGTTGGGCAGGGCCGGCAGGATGATCTGCTTGGGGCTGATGTTGATCGCCACGGTGATCGGTTCGGGCCACGTGGCGGCGGCGCGGCAGGCTTCCTCGATCACCCAGTCGCCGATCGCGCCCATCAGTCCGGTTTCCTCGGCGACCGGGATGAACACCGGCGGCGGGACATTGCCCCGCTGCGGATGGTTCCAGCGGATCAGCGCTTCGAAGCCGACCAGCTTCTGGGTCTTGGCGCTGACCAGGGGCTGGAAGGCGAGGTGGAACTGCTTGGCGGCGAGCGCCTGGCGCAGGTCGGCCTCCAGGCGGACGCGGTCGTCCTGCTCAGACTGCAGTTCGGACGAGAAATAGCGGGCGACGCCGCGGCCGCCGTCCTTGGCCTGGTAGAGCGCCAGGTCGGCCTTGAGGATGAGGTCGTCGACGGTGGCGCCGTCGATCGGCCCGAAGGCGCAGCCGATGGACACGCCGATGCGGATCTCGGTGCCGTCGATCATGTAGGGTTCGGCGACCGCCTTGATGATCGAATCGGCGAGCATCTCGATCCGCTTGCGGCTCTGCGCGTCGGTGATGACGATGGCGAATTCGTCGCCGCCCATGCGGCCGACATGGCCGTCCGGGCCGACCTGGTCGCACAGCCGCTTGGCCACCGCCTGCAGCACCGCGTCGCCCTTGGGGTGGCCGAAGGTGTCGTTGACCGGTTTGAAGCCGTCGAGGTCGAGGAACATGATCGCGCAGGGCACATTGCTGACCGTCGCGGCGCGCAAGGCATCGCCGAGCAATTGGCGGACCCGGCCGCGGTTGGGCAGGCCGGAGAGGACGTCCATGTTGGCAAGATGGGTCAGGCGCTCCTGAGTCTGGCGGATCTCGGTGATGTCGGAGCCGACCCCGCGGAAACCTTCGAAGCGGCCGGCAGTGTCGATGATCGGGTCGCCGGCGATCGAGATCCAGCGCGGGCCGCGCGGCGTGCTCAATTCCATCTCGAGCGAGTTGAACGGCTGCTTTTCGAGCAGGATCCGGCCGAGCTCGGCGTGGCCGCCGAGCAGGGAGGGAAGCGAATGGCCGATGAGGGCGCTGGCCGGCCGGCCGAGCAAAGCGGTCATGCGCGAGGAAATGTAGGTTACCCGATTTTCGGCATCGACCTGCCACAGCCAGCCGACGCCGCGCTGTTCATATTCCTGGAGGAGGAGCGAGGCGCTTTCGCTGGCCGAGCCCATGTCGGCGTTGGTCTTCAGCTGGCTGAAGGCCCATCGGGCCACCGCGAACACGCCGACGATGGCGACCCCGAGCGTGAACAATATGTCGAGCATGTGAAGGAAGGGAACGGTCTTCCTGGCCATGAACAAGGAAAAGCAGACGGCGGCAGTGAAGCTGGCCATCCAGGCGTTGACGCAGGCGGGCACGACGACCAGGCCAAGCGCGGCGATGCCGAGCCCCGCGACCAGCGAGGCGGTGATGATCTGGCTACCCGTGTCGAGGCTCGGAAACAGGTAGAGCGGCAGGCTCAGCCACAGCAGCGCGCGCAGGACGACCTCGCCAACCAGCAGCCAGTCCGGGACGGCGCGGCCGGAGCGGCCGACATGGGTGACGGCCTGGGTGCGGGCGAGGTGCATGGCGCCGAAATTGGCAAGGCCAACGCCGCCGGCCCATCCGACCAGCCAGTAGGCGGGGACATGCTTCCACAAGGAAGCTGCGACCAGAAGCGCGGCGACGACATTGGCGGCGGCGAAGAAGGGGGCGAGCTGCGCCCTCGAGATCAGCTGGACGTCGCGCAGCGGCGAGCCGCCGTCCTGCTGCCCGCCCGAGGTCAGCGCCAGGGATTCGCCGCCGGGAAGGCGAGCGGAAACCATCCGTTTGTATCGATCCGGCGCCTCGTACATCCCGCTTCCCGTAAATTAAGCAGGGCACGGGGTAGCTGAAGAGGGTTTAAGGCCGGTTAAATTCTGCCCGATCCCGCTCGATTTTGGTGGCGTCGGGCGACCCCTCCCAAGCTAGGATTTCGCGGCCGGAACCAGGCCCAATTCGTCGAGGTCCTTGGTCGTCACCGGGTGATAGAGCGGCCGGGCCTTGGCATAAAGCCGGACGGCGATCGGCCGGCCCCATTGCTTGTCTTCAGCCAGCGCCTCGATCAGCGGCTTGACGAACTTGCGGCGGCCCTGCGCGGTCACGAACTGGTCGATGCTCGCTACGGCGGGCTCATAGCGGTTGGCGATCGCCAGCTCGAGCCAGGCGAATCGGACCTCATTGTTGCCGATCGTGTTGAGGCCGAAGCCGCGCTCCAGCGCGTCGAGCCGCGCCTTGGGCAGCTTGCGCGGCAGGCGATTCAGGAACCGCAGCCGCTCGGCCGTATTCCACTTGCCCCAGGCCATGGCGTCGAGCGCGCCGCCGCCGGCGAAGCGCTGTACGGCCTTGTCGACCTCGGCGAAGGCGGCCGGGTCGGGCCGGGCGACATTGCCAGGCAGGCCGGGCTCGTAGACCCAGCGGTCGAGCTGCAGCTTGGCCTCGAGCGCCTGGTCGCCCTTGACCAGGTTGGCCCGCAGGTCGGCAAGGAAGCGCGCCGACGTCATCGGCTGGAAGGCGTGGCGGTCGAAGTAGGAGCGCAAATAGGCGTCCCATTTTTCCCGGCCGACGATCTTTTCGATGGTGCGCAGGAAAATGGCGCCCTTGTCATAGACGATCCCGCTGGCGCCGCCCTCGGGCGTGGCTTCCGTCGCGGCCAGGTGCAGCCTGGTGACGGGCGCGTCCATGCCCTCTTCCTTGAAGGCCTCCATCATGTCGTCGAAGCTCAGCGCTGCCTCCTGGCTCGCGCGCTTCTCGCCGTAGATCGCCTCCATAATGCGGTTCTCGAAATAGGAGGTGAAGCCCTCGTTGAGCCAGCCGTCGGCCCAGGTGGCGTTGGTGACGAGGTTGCCCGACCAGCTGTGCGCCAGCTCATGGGCGACGAGGCCGACGAGGCTCTTGTCGCCGGCGATGAAGGTCGGGGTGAGGAAGGTCAGCGTCGGGTTTTCCATGCCGCCGTAGGGGAAGGACGGGGGCAGGACGAGCAGGTCGTAGCGCCCCCAGCGATAGGGGCCGTAGAGCTTCTCGGCGGCGTCGATCATCTTTTCGGTATCGGCCAGCTCGGCGGCGGCCGAATCGAGCATTGCCGGCTCGGTCCAGACGCCCGAGCGCGGCCCGAGCGACTTGAACTTCAAATCGCCGACCGCGATGGCGATGAGGTAGGGCGCGACCGGCTTGTCCATCTTGAACGAGAAGGTCGTCTCGCCGCCCTGGGTCAGCGGCTCGGCGCTGCGCGGGGCGCTCATCACCGCGGTCAGCGGGGCGGGGACCCGGATCTTCGCTTCCCAGCTCTGGCGGATTCCCGGCGAGTCCTGGGTTGGCAGCCAGCTGCGGTTGAGCGTCGGCTGGCCCTGGCTGAAGAGATAGGGCTGCTTCTTGCCGGCGGTCTGCTCGGGCGTCAGCCACTGCAGCGCCCCGGAATCGGGTGCCGATTTGTAGGCGACGATCAGCCGCTTCGTGTCCGGCTTGAGGCCGATGGTCAGCGGGGCGCCCTTGCTCGGATCAGCGGCGCCGAGCTTGAAGGCGAGCGGCTGGCCGCTGCCGTCGGTCACGGCTGAGACTTCCAGGCCCTTGCTGTCGAGGACGATTTCCTTGGCGTCCGGCTTGCGCTCGATGTCGAGCGTCGCCGTGCCACCCAGGCGCTTGGTGTCGAAGTCGACTCTAAGGTCGAGGGCGACATGGTAGACCCGCGCTTCCTGCGGCCTGGCGTAGCTGTGAGGGTCGATCGCGTCGGCGCCGGTCAGGATCGGGGCGATGGCGGGGGCCTCGGCGGCTTGCTCGCCGGCCGGCAGCGGGGCCTGGTCGGAGCGTTCGCAGGCGGACAGCAGGATCATGGCCGCGGCCGCGGCAAGGATGCGCATCATGGAATGTGGGACTCCGTAAGCCTATTCGGTCTGTGTAACGTAGATCGTCCGCTTCGGTGCCGCGAACACGCGCCGGACCATCGGTTCGAAGAAGTCGAGCGGGGCGGTGTCATAGGTCTCGTCGAACGCCGTCTGGTCGTAGAGCTCGCAAAAGCGGGCCGTGTCTTCGAAGTGGGGATGGCCGCGAAACTGCTCGCGCATGTCGCGGTCCATTCCCAGGTAGTGGAAGAAATAATAGCCCTGGAAGATGCCGTGGTGCTCGACGACCCAGTGCATTTTCTCGTCGACGAACGGCTTCAGGATGGCGGCGGCGACGTCCGGATGGTTGTAGCTGCCCAGCGTGTCGCCGATGTCGTGGAGCAGCGCGGCGACGACATAGTCCTCGCTCTCGCCGCCACGGTGGGCGCGGGTGGCGGTCTGCAGGCTGTGCTGAAGCCGGTCTACGGGGAAGCCGCCATAGTCGCCGTCGAGCAGCTTTAGGTGCGCCAGCACCCGGTCTGGCAGGCCCTTGCCATAGCCGAAGAAATGCTTGCCGATGATCGCCCAATCCTCGGCCTTGCCCTCTTCCATGGCCCGGAAGGTCGCGCGCTGCTGCGGTTCGTTCATGGCTCCACCTCTCGGCCGCCGGTCATAGACCTCGACCGCCGCCATCGCCAAGCCTTGGGCTTCCGGGCCGCCTCGCCTATATCGCTTGGGATGCGGCACTGGACATGGATCGGCTGAGCATGGCGAGCGACAGCGCGCGCCTGCTGGACACGGCGGCTCCGGCCGACCAGCGGCCGGTCGTGCGGCCGCGGCCCAAAGGGCCGGCCAAGCCGATCCTCAAGGGCGTCGGGCTCGACGCGCCCTTCTTTTCGGACAAGAACAAGGCCTTCTGGGTCCTGCAGTCGATCGGCTGGACCGGCTATTTCACGCTGCGGTCCTTGTCGGGCATCGCCAATTCCATGGGGGCGATGTTCGTCGTCCACACGCTGCTCCTAACCGCGACCGGCTATTCGCTGACCCTGCTGATGGCCTCGCTCTACCGGCGGCTGATCGCCATGCGGGCGCTGCTGACGGCGGTGCTGTCGCTGATCGTCGTCATCCTCGCCAGCTTCGCCTTCTCGTTCATCGAGACGTGGAGCTTCGCTACCTTCCTCAAGCCCGATTCCAAGCCGATGGGGGTCGAGTATCTCGGCGCCATCCTGCTCAATTTCTCGCTGCTCGCCGCCTGGTCGGCGCTCTATTACGGCATCAATTACTATCTGCTGCTGGAAGAGGAGATCGACCAGCGCTCGAAGCTGGAAGGGCAGGCGAGCTCGGCGCAGCTGGCGATGCTGCGCTACCAACTCAACCCCCACTTCCTGTTCAACACGCTCAACAGCATCTCGACCCTGGTGCTGCTCAAGCAGACCGAGCGGGCCAACGCCATGCTGGCCCGGCTGTCGTCCTTCCTGCGCTACACGCTGGTCAACGAGCCGACCGCCCAGGTCACGCTGGCCCAGGAGGTCGAGACCCTGAAGCTCTACCTCGAGATCGAGAAGATGCGTTTCGAGGACCGGCTGCGGCCGCATTTCCGCATCGACCCGTCGACGATCGGCGCCCGGCTGCCCTCGCTGCTTCTGCAGCCGCTGGTCGAAAATGCGATCAAATATGCAGTCACCCCCAGCGAGACCGGCGCCGACATCTGGATCAAGGCCGAGCGCCAGGGCCAGGGCGCGCGCATCGAGGTCGCCGACAGCGGCCCGGGCAGCCAGGCCGGGCTGACCAGCCATGAGTCGACCGGAGTCGGACTGGCGAACATCCGCGACCGCCTGGCGCAAGCCTATGGCGCCGCGCACGGATTTCAGACCAGACAGAACGAGCATGGGGGTTTCAGCGTTATCCTCGACATCCCGTTCGAAAACAGGGCACCGTCCGAGGACCGGGGGCGCGAGTTTCACGAAGGCATGAGGGAGAGTGAATGACCATTCGCACCATCCTGGTCGATGACGAGCCGCTGGCAACGCAGGGGCTGCAGCTTCGGCTGCAGGCCCATGACGATGTCGAGGTGGTCGCCACCGCCGCCAACGGCCGCGAGGCGATCCGCGCCATCAAGACCCACAAGCCCGACCTCGTCTTCCTCGACATCCAGATGCCCGGCTTCGACGGCTTCTCGGTCGTCCAGGGCCTGATGGAGGTCGAGCCGCCCTTGTTCGTCTTCGTCACCGCCTTCGGCGAGCACGCTTTGCGCGCCTTCGAGGCGCAGGCGGTCGATTATTTGATGAAGCCGGTCGAGGAAGACCGGTTGGCGGCGACCCTCGACCGGGTCCGGCAGCGGCTCGCCGAGAAGCGCGGCGCCGAAGAGGCGGAGCGGCTGAAGGAGGCGCTGGTCGAACATGCGCCGGAAGCCGCCGAGGAACTGGCGGAGGCGACCAGCGCCGAAGGGCCGGCGGCCAACCGCTTCGAGAAGATGATCAACATCCGCGACCAGGGGCAGATCTTCCGCGTCGACGTCGACACGATCGAGCGGATCGACGCCGCCGGCGACTACATGTGCATCCAGACCGGCGACAACACGCTGATCTTGCGCGAAACGATGAAGGACCTGGAAAAGCGCCTCGACCCGCGCCGCTTCCAGCGCGTCCACCGCTCGACCATCGTCAACCTCGACCTCGTCCGCCAGGTCAAGCCGCACACCAACGGCGAATGCTTCCTGGTGCTCGATTCCGGCGCGCAGGTGAAGGTCAGCCGCAGCTATCGCGACGTGGTGGCGCGGTTCGTCCATTAGGAGGAGCAGGGGGAATGGCGAAAGTGACCGGGCTGGGCGGCATCTTCTACAAGGTCGCCGACACCGACACGACCAGGGCCTGGTACCAGGCCAACCTCGGCGTCGGCGGCGAATGGGGGGCGATGTTCCCGTTCAAGAAGGACGATCCGGAAGGCTTCGCCCTGCTGTCGCCGTTCAAGGCCGAAACCGACTATTTCGCGCCCAGCAGCGAGAAATTCATGATCAACCTGCGGGTCGACGACCTCGACGCGATGGTTGCCGATCTCGAAGCCAAGGGGATCGAGATCCTCGGGCGGCAGGACGAGGATTACGGCCGCTTCGCCTGGATCATGGATCCCGACGGCGTCAAGGTCGAGCTCTGGCAACAATTGGGAGCAGCCCCCGAATGACCACCGCCTTCCAGCGTTTCGCCGCTTTGCACGTGCCCGGCGACCCGGTCATCCTCTACAATATCTGGGATACCGGCAGCGCCCGGGCGGTGGCGGCGGCGGGAGCGAAGGCGCTGGCCACCGGCAGCCATCCGGTCGGCGACGCCTCGGGCTTCGGCGACGGGCAGAAGGTGCCGCTCGACTTCGTCTTCGCCAATGCGTCGCGGATCATGGCGGCGGTCGACCTGCCGCTGACCGTCGATTTCGAAAGCGGCTATGCGGTCGATCCGGCGGCGACCGCGGCCAATGTCGCCGCTTTGGCCGCGACCGGCGCCGTCGGCTGCAATTTCGAGGACCAGGTGATCGGCGGCGCAGTCCTCCACCCGCTCAAGGAGCAGGCGAAGCGCATCACCGCCATCCGCAAGGCGGTCGGCGATGCCTTCTTCATCAACGCCCGCACCGATCTGTTCCTCAAGGTGCCGGAACATGACGCGGCGCTGGTCGACCAGGTGATCGAGCGCGGCAAGGCCTTTGCCGACGCCGGCGCCAGCGGCTTTTTCGTGCCGCGCCTCGCCGACGCGCGCCAGATCGAGAAGATCGTCAAGGAGGTGCCGCTGCCGCTGAACGTCATCGCCTTCCCCGGCGCGCCCGACAAGAAACTGTGGGCCAGCGCCGGCGTCGCCCGGATCAGCCATGGGCCGTTCCCGCACCGGGAGCTGATGGCCAAGCTCGAAGACATGGCCAGGGCGGCGATGGCCTGATTGCCGGGCGTCGGGAACGAACCGCCGCCTGGCCATTTGTCGAACCAGGCATTGGTAACAGGCAGACAAGGCTTTAGGTGACCCTCATGACCAGGACACGCTTGCTCGCGGCCACCGCCGCGCTTTCGCTCATCGCCCTCGCTGGCTGCGAGATGGCCTCCACCAACGATGCCGCCACCGGCAATGCCGCCACCGCCGCGGCGAGCGAGGCCGACGGCCTCGCCAAGCTCGCCCGCATCGAGATGAAGCCCGACACCAGCTTCCTCACTGCCGAGGAGCGGGAGGTGGTCAATCTGCTGATCCAGGCCGGCGACCTGATGAGCGAGATCTACAAGCGCCAGGCGACCCCCGACTATGACCGGCTGCGCGCCGAGGTGGCGGCGAAGAACGATCCCGCCTTGCTCGAGAAGTTCGACGCCTTCTTCGGCCCCTGGGATTCGATCGAGGACGGCAAGCCCTTCTTCGGCGACAAGCCGCGGCCGGCCGGCGCCGGCTTCTACCCGGCCGACCTCACCAAGGAGGAGTTCGACAAATATCTCGCCGCCCACCCGGACGAGGCCGAGGCGCTGACCAGCGGCTATACGGTGGTCAAGCGGCAGGGGGACAAGCTCGTCGCCGTCCCCTACAGCCAGGAATATAAACAGTGGCTGGAGCCGGCCGCCAAGCTGCTGGAGCAGGCGGCGGCGAAGACCAGCAACGCCTCGCTGAAGACCTTCCTCACCCTGCGCGCCAAGGCCTTCCGCACCGACGATTATTATGAATCGGAACTGGCGTGGATGGACCTTAAGGACACGCCGATCGAAATCGCCATCGGCCCCTACGAGGTCTACACCGATGAGCTCTACGGCCGGAAGACCGCCTTCGAGGCCTTCGTCACCCTGAAGGATCCCAAGGAGAGCCAGGCGCTCGACGTCTACAAGGGCCATCTGCGCGACATGGAAGCCAACCTGCCCGTCGAGGACAAGTACAAGAACTTCCGTCGCGGCTTTGAATCGCCGATCGCGGTCGCCGACCAGGTGCATGGCGGCGGCGACAATGTCCCGGGCGTCCAGACCATCGCCTTCAACCTGCCCAACGACGAGCGCGTGCGGGAGGCCAAGGGCGCCAAGAAGGTGATCCTCAGGAACGTGCTCGGCGCCAAGTACGACCGCATCCTTAAGCCGATGGGCTCTTTGATCCTTGTCCCCAACCAGGCCGCCAACGTCACCCAGCGCTACATGTTTATGGAGACCTTGTTCCACGAATTGGCGCACAGCCTCGGGCCGGGCACCATCGCGGTGGGCGGCCGCTCGACCACCGTCGACAAGGAACTGAAGGAGATCGCCGGCGGCTTCGAGGAAGCCAAGGCCGACGTCATGGGCGCCTTCAACATTCTCTACATGATGGACAAGGGCGTGATCCCGAACGCCGAGCGCTCGCAGATCCGCGCCACCTATGTCGCCGGCCTGTTCCGGGCGATGCGCTTCGGCATCGGCGAGGCGCACGGCCGCGGCGCCGCGATGCAGTACCGCTATTTGCGGCTGAAGGGCGTGCTCGGCTGGGACAAGCAGACGAAGCGCTTCCGCATCGACGAAAGCCGGATCGACATCGCCATCCGCGACCTGGTCGGCGAGATCGTCCGGCTGCAGGGCAATGGCGATTATGCCGGCACTAAGGCCTTCCTCGCCAAATATGCGGTGCTCGATCCGGAAGCGGAAGCGGTCATCGCCACGATGAAGGCCATCCCGACCGACATCAGGCCGATCTATCCCAGCCGGATCTGACCGGGACTTCGCCCGCTGCTCCCTCTCCCCGGCGGGGAGAGGGTCGGGGTGAGGGGGTGCGCCCTCACTGGATAGGGCCGATCCCCCTCACCCTCCGCCGCTTCGCGGCTCCTCCCTCTCCCCGCTGGGGAGAGGGACTTCACAACATCGCCTAGGAAGCACTCTGCCTCTGCTTCTGCCAAGGCCAGCGGAAGGCGGGGCCGGACTTGAGGACGCTGCGGCGGAACAGGCTGGCGGCACCGCGCAGGATCAGCGCCACCCACAAGGCCTGCCACAGGAAGGCGGCGAGGTGCGGCCACAGCGCCGGGACCTCGGCCGCGCGGCCGATCATCGCGAAGGGAGAAGACAAGGGGAAGACGGCGGCGGCGATCGCCTGCATGCCGTCCGGGTTGCCGACGCCGGTCGAGGCGAAGGCGAACAGCACGACCTGGGCCATGGTCACCGGCATCGACAGCGTCTGCACCTCGCGCACCGTCGAGGCCTGGGCGCCGATGCCGAGGAAGACCGCGCCGATCAGCAGGTAGCTCATGGCGAAATAGACCGGCACCAGGGCAAGGTAGGCCGGCCAGCCGACCGCAGGCTCGGGCAGGTTGCCGAGGCCGCCGTCGGTCCACAGGGCGATGGCCGCGGCGCCGGCGGCGACCCAGACGGCGATGCCGAGCAGCGACATCGCCAACATGGCGAACAATTTGCCAAGGAAGATGGCGTCGACCGGCACGGCGGCGGCGAGAATTTCGATCACCTTGTTCGATTTCTCCTCGATCAGCTGCGACAGCAGCATGCCGGCGAGCAGGATGGTGAGGATGAATAAGAGGGCCTGGCCGCCGCGCGCCGTCAGCGACCGGGCCGAGGCCACCGACCCCGCCGAGCGCTTGGTCAAGGTGACCATCATCGCCACCGGCGGCGCGCGCGGCTCGGCCTTGGCGCGGCGGGCGTCGTCGAGCATCCAGTGCAGCTGGTGGATGGTCGGGCCGTCGGCCAGCACCGCGCCGGTGAACCGCGGCTGGTCGAGCCCGCCTTCCAGCACGCCGATGACCGGCGGCTTTTCCTGCTTCAGCAATTGGTCGCGGCTGGCGGATGGGTCGGCACGGGTCAAAGCGACGACGCGCTCGCCGCGCACGACCAGCGACAATTTGTCGCGCGACCGGTTGAGCTGCGCGAACTCGTCGGCGGAAGCGATCACCGCGACCACCGGCTTTTGCGCTTCCTGCTCGATCTGCGCGCCGATGCCGCCGAAGGCCGCGCCCATCAGCACCGGGAACAGGGGCCCGAGCAGGAACAGCAGAAAGGCCTTGCTCATCACCGTCGCGGTGAAGTCGCGGCGGCCGATGACATAGGCGGAGCGGCCCAGCCGGGCGAGCTTCATGCCGCGGCCTCCGCCGGGGCCGGCTCGCCCATTGCGCGGGCCGCCGCCTCGCCGGCGATGGCGACGAAGGCGTCGTGCAGGCCCGGCCGCTCGATGCTCAGCGTCTCGATTCCGGCACCGCCGTCGATCAGCGCCTTGAGCAAAGGCTCGGGGCCGCTTGCCGGCAGCTCGAACATCCATTCGTCGCCGCTGCGGCGGGCCCCCTCGGGAATCGCCGATCGCCAGGGACCGTCGCTCTCCCTGGTGCGCAAGTGGACGATCGGGCGCAGCCGGCCGCGCGCCTCGTCGACCCCGCCTTCGAAGGCGACCTTGCCGCGGGCGATGATGGCGATGCGCTCGCACAGCCGCTCGGCATGGGCGATGACATGGGTGGAAAAGAGGATGGTGACGCCCTCGGCCGCCTGGCGGCGGATGAGCGCTTCGAGCTTGCCCTGGTTGATGGCGTCGAGGCCGGAGAAGGGCTCGTCGAGGACGATCAGGCGCGGCTTGTGGACGATGGTGCCGAGCAGCTGCACGGTCTGCGCCATGCCCTTGCTCAGGGTGCGGATCGGCTTGCCCGCCCAGTCGGCAAGGTCATGGCCGGCGAGCAGTTCGGCGCCGCGCTGGCGACCTTCCTTGAGCGGCAGCCCGCGCAGCGCCCCCAGGAAGGCGATCGCCTCGATGCAGGTCATCGCCGGGTAGAGCCCGCGCTCCTCGGGGAGGTAGCCGACCTGGCTTGCCGCCTCGAGCGGGCGTTCGTGGCCGAGCAGCCGCCGGGTGCCCGACGAGGGGTCGATGATGCCGAGCAGCAGGCGCAGGCAGGTGGTCTTGCCGGCGCCGTTGGGGCCGAGGATGCCGTAGATCGCGCCTTCGGGAACGGCCAGGCTGACCCCGTCGACGGCACGCGTGTCTCCAAACTGCTTGACGAGGTCGCGCGCCTCGACGGCCAGGTTGCCGGCGTCCATGGCAGCCGTGCTAAGGCTTGATGCTTAAATGACAATGACCGTCGAGCAGGAAATCCGCGCCAAAGCGTCCGAGCTGGGCTTCGTCGCCTGCGGCTTCGCCCGCGCCGACGCGGCCGCCGATGCCGGCGGCGACCTGCTGGCCTGGCTGGCCGAGGGCCGCCACGGCGACATGGGCTGGATGGAGGAGCGCGCCGCCCAGCGCGCCAGCCCGCGGGGCCTGTGGCCGGAAGCGAAGTCGGTGATCGCGCTGGCGATGAGCTATGCGCCGGCACTCGACCCCCTGGCGCTGGCCGGCGCCAGGGAGCGCGGCCGCATCTCGGCCTATGCGCAGGGGACCGACTATCACAAGACGGTCAAGAAGGGCCTGAAGGCGCTCGGCCGCTGGCTGCACGACCGGTTCGGCGGCGAGCTCAAGGTCTTCGTCGACACCGCCCCGGTGATGGAAAAGCCGCTGGCCGCTGCCGCCGGCATCGGCTGGCAGGGCAAGCACACCAATTTGCTCAGCCGGGACCATGGCAATTGGCTGTTCCTCGGCATCGTCTACACGACGCTTGAGCTCCAGCCCGACGAGCCGGCGAGCCTGCACTGCGGCAGCTGCACGGCGTGCATCGACGCCTGTCCGACCGGGGCCATCACCGGCCCGCACCGGATCGACGCGCGGCGGTGCATTTCCTACCTCACCATCGAGCATCACGGCCCGATCCCGCTCGAATTTCGCGAGGCGATCGGCAACCGCATCTACGGCTGCGACGATTGCCTGGCGGTCTGCCCGTGGAACCGCTTTGCCGACAGCGCCGCCGCCAACCGCGCCTTCCTGCCGCGCGCCGAGCTGGCGGCGCCGGCGCTCGCCGATTTGCTGGCGCTCGACGATGCCGCCTTCCGCCAGATGTTCGCCGGCTCGCCGATCAAGCGCATTGGCCGCAATCGCTTCATCCGCAATTGCCTCATCGCCGCCGGCAACAGCGACGAGGGCGGGCTGTTGGACAAGGTTCGTCCGCATCTCGGCGATCCCGACCCGGTGGTGGCCGACGCCGCCGGCTGGGCGCTGCACCGGCTAGCGGGCGAGGAGGGCCAGGCAGGTGCCCAGGTCGACGTCCGCGCCTGAGGGGTTGCGGGCATCGACATGGGTGACCCGCTCGACGCCGCGGCCGCTGTCGGGCGGGTAGAGGTAGGCGTCGAGCACGCAGCCGCCGCGCGACCATTGCAGCTTGGTGCCGGCGCCCTCGCGGACCTGGAAGCCGGGCTGGCCGAAGCGCTGGCCAAGCTCGCTGGCGGTGAGGCCGATGAGCACGCCGCTCGGCCGCGGCAGCGGCGCCGGGGCGGGGCCGGGCGCCGGCTGGGGCGCGCGGGCGCAGGCGGCGAGGAGCGAGACGGCGGCGAGGGCAAGCAGGCGGCGCATCGCCTGTTCATGGCCGCTGGCAGGCTTGCGGGCAAGCGGCCGGGCGGCTAGGCGCGCCGCTCTTTCAATCCACTGCAGGATCCTTTCATGACCGCACCCCGCCTCGACGTGCTGGCGATCGGCAATGCCATCGTCGACGTCATCGCCGACGCCGACGACCGCTTCCTCGAGGAGCAGGGCCTGACCAAGGGCATGATGCGGCTGATCGACGAGCGCGAGGCGGAGCGGCTCTATGCGGCCATGGGCCCGGGCCGCGAGCTTTCCGGCGGGTCGGCGGGCAACACCGCCGCCGGCCTCGCCGCCTTGGGCTGCAAGGCCGGCTTCATCGGCCAGGTCGCCGACGACCAGCTCGGCAACATCTACCAGCATGACATCAAGAGCCTCGGCGTCGATTTCATTGTCCCGGCGCGCGCCGACGTCGGCGCCACCGCCCGCAGCCTCATCCTGGTGACGCCCGACGCCCAGCGGACGATGAACACCTTCCTCGGCGCCGCCCAGATGCTCGACAAGTCGGACATCGACCCGGCCGAGGTCGGCGAGGCAGCGATCGTCTACCTCGAAGGCTATCTGTGGGACCCGCCGGCGCCGCGCGCGGCAATGGAAAAGGCGATCGACGCCGCCCACGCCGCCGGCCGCAAGGTCGCCTTCACTCTGTCCGACACCTTCTGCGTCGACCGCCACCGCGACGGCTTCTGGCAGCTGATCCGGGACGGCAAGATCGACATCCTCTTCGCCAACGAGGCCGAGGCGGCGGCGATGGAAGAGGAAAATGACGTCGAGCGCGCCATCGACCTGCTGGCGCGCGAAGTGCCGATGCTGGTGGTGACCCGGTCCGAGGCCGGCGCCACCGCCATTGCCGGCGGCGAGCGCGCCGATGTCCCGGCCCAGCCGATCGAGCGGCTGGTGGACACCACCGGCGCCGGCGACCTGTTCGCCGCCGGCTTCCTTGCCGGCCAGGCGCGCGGGCTCGGCCTCAAGGACTCGCTGACGCTCGGCGCCATCGCCGCGGCCGAAGTCATCCAGCATTACGGCGCCCGGCCCGAGAAGGACCTGAAGGCCCTGGCCGGCGGACTGCTGGCCTAAGAAAAGGGCGGCCCCGTTACCGGGACCGCCCTCCTCTTGCCTTGCTCGCGAACCCTAGGGCCGGATGATCGGCTTGCCGCTTTCGTCCCGCGGAGCGTCCTCGGGGAAGTAGGGCGTTTCCTCGTCGGCGATGACCAGGTGACCCTTGGCCAGCTCCGAGTTGCGCATGCCGTAGATGAAGTAGAGCGCGACCGCCCCCAGCAGGTACCAGGCGAAGAAGATCAGCACCCGCGCTTCGACCGTGAAGATCAGGGCAAAGCAGCTGAGGATGCCCAGCGCCGGCAGCCACGGGTAGAGCGGCACCTTGTAGCCGCGCGGGATTTCCGGGTGGGTCTTGCGCAGCCAGATGACGGTCAGGCAGACGATGCCGAACGCCGCCAGCGTGCCGACCGAGGTGGCATCGCCCAGGAAGTTGATGTCGAAGAAGCCGCCGGCGGTGGCGACCAGCAGGCCGACGACCAGGGTGTTGATCCACGGCGTCCGCAGCGTCGGGTGGACCCGCGCGAAGACCTTCGGCAACAGGCCGTCGCGGGCCATGGTGTAGAAGATGCGGGTCTGGCCGTACATCAGCACCAGGATGACCGAGGTCAGGCCGATGATCGCGCCGACCTTGATGGTCTTGGCGAACCACGCCCATTCCGGCCCGAACGCGTCGACGGCGACCGCCACCGGATCGGGCACGTTGAGCTCGGTATAGGGGACGATCAGGGTGAGGACGATCGACACCAGGATGTAGATGACGGTGCAGGCCAGCAGCGATCCGATGATCCCGAACGGCATGTCCTTGGCCGGGTTCTTGGCCTCCTGGCCGGCGGTCGAGACCGCCTCGAAGCCGATGTAGGCGAAGAAGACGATCGAGGCGGCGCGCAGGATCCCGCTCCACCCGAACTCGCCCTTCTCGCCTGTCGGCTCGGGAATGAACGGCTGCCAGTTGGGGGCGAAATTCTCGTAATTCTGCATGATGATCAGGCCGCCGACGATGATGAAGGCGACCAGCACCGTCACCTTGATGGCGACGATGACGTTGTTGACCTTGGCCGATTCCGACACGCCGATGACCAGCAGCAAGGCCAAGGCGGCGCAGATCAGGAAGGCGGGCAGGTTGAACAAGGTGGTGATCACCGTGCCGTCCGCCAGCTCCTTGGGATGGCCCATCGGGCCGGTCAGGGCGGCGGGTATGTGGAGGCCGATGTCGGCGAGCAGGCTGACCATGTAGCCCGACCAGCCGACCGAGACGACCGACGCCGCCAGCCCGTATTCGAGCAGCAGCAGCGAGCCCATGACCCAGGCGGCGAACTCGCCGATGGTGGTGTAGCTGTAGGTGTAGGCGGATCCGGAAACCGGCAGGGTCGAGGCAAGCTCGGCATAGCATAGGCCAGCGAAGGCGCAGACGATGCCGGCGATGACGTAGGAAATCAGCACCGCCGGGCCGGCGTGCAGCGCCGCGGCATTGCCGGTGCGGACGAAAATGCCGGCGCCGATGATGCAGCCGATGCCCAGGAACACCAGGTTCCAGGGCCCGAGCGAGCGCTTGAGCTCGCTGGTCCGCGTTTCTTCCTGGATCTGGGCAACGCTCTTGCGCAGCATCATGCGCTCGAGCAGGCTCTTGGGAGCTGCAGTCGCCATTCGAATACCCCTCTCTGGCGGTTTGATTGCGGCGGAACCTAGCGGCTGAAACCGCAAGGGCAATTCAAAAAACGCTCAGCGGGCAAGCATGGGCCCAAGCGGCTGGCCGCCGAAGACGTGGACATGGAGGTGCGGTACCTCCTGGCCAGCGCGTTTGCCGACGTTGCTGAGCACCCGGTAGCCCTGCGTGTCGGCGCCGACCATCCGCGCCACCTCGCCGACGGCGCGGATCAAGGCCGCGATTTCCGCATCGCTCGCTTTCTCGGAAAAGTCGTCCCAGCTGACGTAGGGCCCCTTGGGGATGACGAGGACATGGACGGCGGCAAGCGGGTTGATGTCGTGGAAGGCCAGCACGTGGTCGTTCTCCAACACGGTCTTGGCCGGCAACTCCCCGCGCAGGATCTTCGCGAAAATGTTGCCGTCATCATACGGTTGCTTGGAATCGATGGGCATTCGGATGCTCCGGCTTGACGCTTTGGCGGGCCTCGCTACCACGAAAACCAATGACCGACGACACGCCTGAAAGCCTTATTCCCTACGATGAAATCGTCCAGGAGGCGCTGCGCGACGTCGTCGGGCGGGTGCTGCACGAGGTCGAGAAGTCGGGCGGCTTGCCCGGCGGTCATCATTTCTACATCACCTTCCAGACCCGCATGCCCGGGGTTGTCATCCCCAAGCATCTCACGGAGCGATTTCCCGACGAGATGACGATCGTCATTCAGCACCGCTTCTGGGACCTGAAGGTCGACGACGACGAGTTTTCGGTCGGCCTGTCGTTTGGCGGCGTGCCCACCACCCTGGTCGTGCCGTTCGCCGCGGTTACCGAGTTCGTCGACCCGGCGGTCGACTTCAGCCTGAAGTTCCAGGCCAATGCGCCCGAGCCGCCGGAAGACCATGACGACGCCGACAACGACGTCCCGGCCGACGCCGCCGCAGAGGACGGGTCGAACGTCGTCAGCGTCGATTTCACGCGCAAGAAATGAGGCGCGCCGTCCTGCCGGGGGCATGACGAGCACCGCATTAAGCGCTAGGCGCTTTTCGACCCTCAAGACTGGATTCCCGCCATCGCGGGAATAACGAAAGGCGACCATGGTCAAGAGCACCCGCACCGAGACCGACAGCTTCGGGCCAATCGAGGTCCCGGCCGACAGCTATTGGGGCGCCCAGACCGAGCGTTCGATCGGCAATTTCCCCTTCGGCCCGCGCGAGCAGATGCCGGTCGAGATCGTCCACGCCCTGGGCTATGTGAAGCAGGCGGCGGCGCGGGTGAACGCCCGCCTCGGCCTGCTCGAGCCCGACGTCGCCGAGGCCATCCAGCAGGCCGCCGGCGAGGTCGCCCGCGGCGACCTGGATGGCCAGTTCCCTTTGGTCATCTGGCAGACCGGGTCGGGCACCCAGTCGAACATGAACGCCAATGAGGTGATCGCCGGCCGCGCTAACGAGCAGCTGACCGGCACCAAGGGCGGCAAGTCCCCGGTCCACCCCAACGACCACGTCAACAAGGGCCAGTCGTCGAACGACAGCTTCCCGACCGCCATGCATATCGCTGCGGCGATCGCCGTCCGCCGCAAGCTGGTGCCGGCGCTCAGGCGGATGCAGGAACGGCTGGCTGACCAGGCGCTGCGCTGGGACTCGATTGTCAAGATCGGCCGCACCCATTTGCAGGACGCCACCCCGCTGACGCTTGGCCAGGAATTCTCCGGCTATGCCGCCCAGCTGGCCGACAATGTCGAGCGGGTCGAAGCGGTCATGCCGCGGCTGATGCGGCTGGCGCAGGGGGGCACGGCCGTCGGCACCGGCCTCAACGCGCCCGAAGGGTTCGCCGAGGAATTCGCCGTGGAAGTCGCGAACCTGACCCGCCTTCCCTTCGTGTCGGCGCCCAACAAGTTCGCCGAGCTGGCCGCCCACGACACGCTGGTCGAGTTGTCGGGCGTGCTCAACACCATCGCCGTGTCTCTGTCGAAGATCGCCAACGACATCCGGCTGCTCGGCTCCGGCCCGCGCTGCGGGCTTGGCGAACTGAAGCTGCCGGAGAACGAACCCGGCAGCTCGATCATGCCCGGCAAGGTCAACCCGACCCAGTGCGAGATGCTGACCATGGTCGCCGCCCAGGTGATGGGCAACCATGTCGCCGTCACCGTCGGCGGCCTCCAGGGCCATATGGAATTGAACGTGTTCAAGCCGCTGATCGGCGCCAACGTCATCCGCTCGATCAACCTCCTGTCGGTCGGCATGGACAGCTTCACCCAGCGCACGCTCGACGGCCTCGCCCCCGACGAGGCGCGGATCGCCGAGCTGATGAACCGCTCGCTGATGCTGGTGACCGCGCTTGCCCCGGAAATCGGCTATGACAATGCGGCCAAGATCGCCAAGCACGCGCACGAAAAGGGCCTGACCCTGAAACAGGCCGGAATGGAGCTCGGCCTGGTCGAAGAGGAAGTTTTCGACCGCGTCGTGAAGCCGGAGACGATGCTCGGGCGTTGAAGACCTGCTAACGGATCTTCGCAACGGCAGGAGAATGTCCATGCGGCGCCTGGCAATCGGTTCGCTTGTTCCCGCGTTGGCGCTGTCCGCTTGCGGCGGCGGCACGATGGTCCAGTCGGCGTCGGTCACGCCCGCCGTCATCGCCTCGCCGGTGATGATCAGCGCCGCTGCCTATGTGGCGACCGCCTCCTCCATCGACCTGTACGAGATGAAGGCCGCCCAATTGGCCTTCGAGCGCGCCCAGGATCCCGCGAACCGCGCGCTTGCCCAGAGGCTGCTCAGCGCTCACCAGGGAACCAGCGCCCAGCTTTCCTACGCCGGGCGGCGCCTGAACCTGCTGCCGTCGGCTGCGCTCAACCCGGAACATCAGGCCATGCTCGACGCGCTCGCCGCCACGACCGAATTCGACAACACCTATCGCGCCCAACAGGCGATCGTCATCAAGCAGGGCGTCGACCTGCACGGAAACTTTGCCCGGTCCGGGGCCAGCCCGACCCTGACCCCGGTCGCGCAAAATGCCGAAAACGTCATGCGGGCGAACCTTCAGGCCCTGCGCGGCGCGCGCTAGCTGGTCGCGGCCGGTGACCTTCCGCTGCTGGATCATCGCGGCTCTCATTCTTGCCTCGGGCTGCGCCACGCCGCCGGCCAATCCCGTGCCGCTGGTCGGCACCTATGGCGGCCAGCACGTCCGCATGGTCGTTGGACCGGCTGATTCGGAGATTGAATATGACTGCGCCGCCGGCCGGCTCGCGGGCCCACTGCCGGCCCGCGGCAGCTTTGTGAACGGCGGCAGCCACACGCCCGGTATCGGCGGCCCGGAGCGCGAAGGCGAGGTCCGGCCGGCTTATCCGGCGACTTACAGCGGCCGCGTGCTCGGCGATGCGATTGAAATGGCCGTCGATGTCGATTTGCCGGGCGGCCGGACCCGGCTGGGTCCCTTCCGCCTGCGGCGCGGCTCGGACGGCCTGCTGATGCGCTGCCTGTAAGGCCCTAGAACTTCCAGTTCAGCCGCGCGCCGATATTGTCGATGCCGGGGTTCTGCCCGCTCAGCAAGGTCGCATGGCTGAGATGCACCCAGCTCGCCTCGATGGTCAGCCGGTCGCTGACCCGGGCGCCAATGCCGATTTCAGGCTCGAACAGGATCCGGCTGCCGAAGTCGATATGGTCATGGTCGGAATGATCGAAGTTGCCGGCGGAACCGGTATGGACGGCTATGCCGAGGCCTGGCCGGATGTACACCCGGTCGCCGAACTTCCACGACAGGCCGGCGGCGGCGTAGCTGGTGTCGCCCTTGCTGTTGAGGGCGCCGAAGACATAGGGCTCAAGCTTGGTTCCGGGAATGACCGGACCGCCGCGGTAGCCCAGTTGCAGGTCGACGCCGCCCTCCGGCGACCCGCCGAGCGTAAGCGGCGTATCGACGCCGTGGATGTAAATCCCGCCGAATATCTCGCCGGCGGCGGCTGGCGCGGCGCACAGGGCCAGGACTGTGGCAAGGATGGATCGAAACACGCGCGCCTCCGCTTTGGCTGCAACGCCTATCAATGCGCGAGCCGGCAATTGGTGCCGTTCAGCCGGACTGCCAGGCGCGGATGGCATCGCTGGGAAACAGGAACATCCAGACGTTCAGCGTTAGATTGTCACGAACGGCAACCAGCGCCGCCAGCTCCAGCAGGATGGCGAGCAGGGCCGTGAGCCATAGGGGCAGCTTGCGGGCCAGGAGGAAACCAAACGCCATCATGGCAATGTCGCTGATCGTGTTGAGGACACTGTCGCCGGTATAGCCCAGGGCGATGGTCGCCTCGCGGTAGCGCTGGATCGCCCAGGGCGTGTTCTCGAGGATTTCCCAGGCGATTTCGAGGGCCAAAGCGGCCAGGAAGCGCTCGCCGACCGGCCGTTTGCGGGCCGCCAGCCACATGAAAGCATAAAAGAGGAACCCATGGATGACGTGGCTCGGGCTGTACCAGTCGGCGAGCATCTGGCTGGTGCGCGGGCTGTCGGCCTCGGCCACCCACAGATCGATGGCGCCGCAGGTGCAGATCGGCGGTCGACCCATGGCTGAGAGCAGTGCCGCCGTGGCGGCAAGGATGAAAAGAGCAAGGAGCGCCACCCGGTTGCGTGTCATGGTGCATGGATTGGCGGCCTGACCGCCCTGACGCAACCATCGTCCGTCGTGAAAGGTTGAGCCGCCAATGAGCAGCGTGCCAGACGAGTGCCCGATACGGCCGGCGGCGGACGGCATTCCCGGCCGCGAGCGCAAGCTCGACTGGCGGCGCGTCATCGGCCCGGGCCTGGTTACCGGCGCTTCGGACGATGATCCCAGCGGTATCGCCACCTATAGCCAGGCCGGCGCCCAGTTCGGCTTCGGCCTGTCCTGGACGATGATCCTCACCTTTCCGTTGATGTCGGCGGTGCAGATGATCAGCGCCCGCATCGGCCGGGTCACCGGCCATGGCATTGCCGGCAATCTGGTGCGCCATTATCCGGCCTGGCTGGCCAGCATTCTCGTCCTGCTGCTGCTCATCGCCAACACCATCAACATTGGCGCCAACCTCGGCGCCATGGCCGATGCCACCGCCTTGGTCACCGGACTGCCGGCGGCCGGCTTCCTCGTCGCCTTTGCCGCCTTCTGCGCGGCCGCCGAGGTGCTGCTGCGCTACCAGGCCTATGCGCGCGTCCTCAAATGGCTGACGCTGGCGCTGCTCAGCTACGTCATCACTTTGTTCATGGTCCACATTCCCTGGCGGGAGGCGGCGTCGGGCCTGCTGTTCCCGGATGTCGAATGGGACAATGAAACGCTGATGATGATCGTCGCCATCTTCGGCACGACCATCAGCCCCTATCTCTTCTTCTGGCAGGCCAGCCAGGAGGCAGAGGAAGTCGACGACAACCCGGACGAGCAACCCCTCATATGCGATCCGCAGGAAGGACGCGTCGAGCTCAAGCGCATCGGCTATGACACGGCGCTGGGCATGGCGGCCTCGAACCTGGTCGCGCTGGCCATCATCTTCACCACGGCGGCGACCCTCAACGCCAACGACATCCTCAGCATCCGCACATCCGCCGACGCCGCGGCGGCGCTCAAGCCTTTCGCCGGCGACTATGCGTCGCTGATCTTCGCGCTCGGGATCGTCGGCACCGGCCTGCTGGCGGTACCGGTCCTTGCCGGTTCGGCCGCTTATGCCCTGGGCGAGGCGCGGCGCTGGCCGGTGGGGCTCGACCGCAGGCCGAGGCGCGCAAAGGCCTTTTACGGGACGATCGTCGCGGCGACGGCGATCGGGGCGTTGATGAACTTCACGCCCATCGACCCGATCCGCGCCCTGATCGTCGCCGCGATGATCAATGGCATCGTCGCCGTGCCGGTGATGGCGGTGATGATGCTGGTGGCCGCTCGCAAGTCGGTGATGGGCGTCTTCAATATCGGCGGCCCGCTACTCTGGCTCGGCTGGCTGGCGACCGCGGTCATGGCCGCCGCCGTGGCGGCGATGGTCTACACCTCTATCTAGCCGCCCTTTCGCCATCCTCGCGAGCTTGTTAAGGGCGCTGGCGCCGCCCGAGGGGCGACTGCACCAGCGAAACCAAGGAAGATCGATGATCCCGACCGGCCACGACAGCTTGAAGACCCGTTCGACGCTGGAGGCCGGCGGCAAGACCTACGCTTATTATTCGCTGGAAAGGGCCTCGCAGGTCCTGGGGGATGTATCGCGCCTTCCCTTCTCGATGAAGGTGCTGCTCGAAAACCTCCTCCGCTTCGAGGACGGGGTCACCGTCACCCGCGACGATCTCCAGGCGATGGTCGACTGGCTCAAGGAACGGACGATCAACCGCGAGATCCAGTACCGGCCGGCCCGCGTGCTGATGCAGGATTTCACCGGCGTGCCCGCCGTGGTCGATTTGGCCGCCATGCGCGATGCCATGAAGAACCTCGGCGGCGACCCCCAGAAGATCAATCCGCTCGTCCCCGTCCACCTCGTCATCGACCACAGCGTGATGGTCGACGAGTTCGGCACGCCCAGATCGTTCGCCAAGAACGTCGAGCTGGAATATGCCCGCAATTCCGAGCGCTACGAGTTTCTCAAATGGGGAAGCCAGGCGTTCGACAATTTCTCGGTCGTGCCGCCGGGCACCGGCATTTGCCACCAGGTCAACCTCGAGCATATTGCCCAGACGGTCTGGACTTCCCCCGACCAGGACGGCCAGGACGTCGCTTATCCCGACACCCTGGTCGGCACCGACAGCCACACGACCATGGTCAACGGCCTTGGCGTGCTCGGCTGGGGGGTCGGCGGCATCGAGGCCGAGGCGGCGATGCTCGGCCAGCCCGTCAGCATGCTGATCCCGGAGGTCGTCGGCTTCCGCCTGACCAGCGCTTTGGCCGAGGGCATCACCGCCACCGACCTGGTGCTCACGGTGACGCAGATGCTGCGCGCCAAGGGCGTCGTCGGCCGCTTCGTCGAATTCTACGGCTCCGGACTCGACGCCCTGAGCCTCGCCGACCGCGCGACCATCGCCAACATGGCGCCGGAATATGGCGCAACCTGCGGCTTTTTCCCGGTGGACGAACGGACGATCGAATATCTCCGTCTCACCGGCCGCGACGAGGCGCGGATCGACCTGGTCCGGGCCTATGCGCAAGCCCAGGGCATGTGGCGCGACGCCTCGGCGCCCGAGCCTTTGTTCACCGACACGCTGGAGCTCGACATGAGCAGCGTCCAGCCGTCGCTCGCCGGCCCGCGGCGGCCGCAGGACAAGGTGCTGCTCAGCGATGTCGACAACCGCTTCAACGAAGAGCTCGACGCCACCTACAAGAAGGCCAATGACCCCCGGGTGCCGGTCGAAGGCGAGGATTTCGACCTCGGCAACGGCGATGTCGTCATCGCTGCCATCACCAGCTGCACCAACACCTCCAACCCCTCGGTGCTGGTCGCCGCCGGCCTAGTCGCCCGCAAGGCCCGCGCCCTCGGCCTCGACAGCAAGCCCTGGGTCAAAACTTCGCTCGCCCCGGGCAGCCAAGTGGTCACCGACTATCTCGACCGCGCCGGCCTCAGCGAGGATTTGAACGCCATCGGCTTCGACCTGGTAGGCTATGGCTGCACGACCTGCATCGGCAACAGCGGCCCCCTGGCGGAGCCGATTTCCAAGGCGATCGCCGACAAGGACCTGGTCGTCTGCTCGGTCCTGTCGGGCAACCGCAATTTCGAGGGCCGGGTGTCGCCCGACTGCCGCGCCAACTATTTGGCCTCGCCGCCGCTGGTTGTCGCCTATGCCCTCAAGGGCACGGTGCGCAGCGACATGAACTGCGAGCCGATCGGCATCGCCCGCAACGGCGATCCGGTGTTCCTCAAGGACATCTGGCCGACCAACGAGGAAATCCGCGCGCTGATCGATTCCCATGTCAATTCCGACATGTTCCGCGCCCGTTATGCCGACGTTTATCATGGCGATGAGCGCTGGCGGGCCATCGAGATCACCGGCGGCGACACCTATGCCTGGCCGGCGGCCTCCACCTATATCGCCAACCCGCCCTATTTTACCGGCATGACCATGACCCCGGCGGCGCTGACCGACGTCACCGGCGCGCGGGCGCTGGCGGTGTTCGGCGATTCGATCACCACCGACCACATCTCGCCCGCCGGCTCGATCAAGCTCGACAGCCCGGCTGGCAAGTACCTCACCGAACAGGGCGTCCCGCGGCTGGAGTTCAACAGTTATGGCGCTCGGCGCGGCAACCATGAAGTGATGATGCGCGGCACCTTCGCCAACATCCGCATCCGCAACCGCATGCTCAGCGGTGTCGAAGGCGGCTTTACCACCTATGCCCCGACCGGCGAACAGATGGCCATCTACGACGCGGCGATGCGCTACAAGGCCGATGGCACGCCGCTGGTCGTCATCGCCGGCAAGGAATATGGCACCGGCTCGTCGCGCGACTGGGCGGCCAAGGGCACCATGCTGCTCGGCGTCAGGGCGGTGATCGCTGAAAGTTTCGAGCGCATCCACCGCTCCAACCTCGTCGGCATGGGCGTCCTGCCGCTGCAATTTTACGAGGGCGAGGGCGCCAACACGCTCGGCCTCGACGGCAGCGAGACCTTCGCCATCGCCGGCATCGGCGCCATCCAGCCGCGCCAGGACGTCGACGTCATTGTCACCGGCAAGGACGGTAATAGCCGCACCATCCGCACCCGCTGCCGCATCGATACCTATAACGAGCTCGAATATTTCCACGCCGGGGGCATCATGCCCTACGTGCTGCGGAAGCTCGCGGCCTGAGCGGCCTCGAACTTGCGGTCGAGATCGTCGGCTGGGCCGGCGCGGCGCTGATCCTGCTTGCCTATCTGCTGCTTTCGACGGGCAGGCTCACCGGCCAGTCACTCGCCTACCAGGGAATGAACGTCGTCGGCGCCGCCGGCTTCATCGTCAACGGCTGGTGGCACGGGGCGCTGCCGTCGGCGGTGCTCAATGTGTTGTGGCTGATGATCGGGCTGTTCGCGGCGTTCCGCATCCTCAAGCGGCGCAAGCAATCATGAGCCGGCTCGTCGACCTTAGCCACCTGATCGTTGCGGGCATGACGACCTACAAGGGCTTTCCCGGCCCGCACATCTGCGACTTCTGGACGCGCGAGCAATCCGCCGCCTTTTACGACGACGGCTCGTCCTTCCAGATCGGCCGGATCGACATGATCGCCAACACCGGCACCTACCTCGACACGCCGTTTCACCGGTTCGCGGACGGCGCCGATTTGGGCCAGGTCGGGCTCGAACAGCTCGCCGGCCTGCCCGGCATCGTCGTCCGCCAGCCGTGGGAAAGAAGCATCATGATTGACACCGCCCGCTTCGACGGGCTCGACGTCGCCGGCAAGGCGGTGCTCTTCCACACCGGCTGGGACCGGCACTGGGGCACGGACGCCTATTTCGATGACCATCCCTTCCTCACCGCCGAGGCGGCGCTGCTGCTGGTCAACCGCGGCGCGGCGCTGGTCGGCATCGACAGCCACAATATCGACGACACGCGCACCCAGGGCCGCCCTGTCCATTCGGCGCTGCTCGGCGCCGGCGTGCTGATATGCGAGCACCTGACCAACCTCGGCGCCCTGCCCGACGAGGGCTTCACCTTCACCGCCGCCCCGCCGCGGATCGAAGGCATGGGGACCTTTCCGGTGCGCGCCTTTGCCGCGCTCAGCTGAGCGCGGCCTCCAGCCAGCCCGGAATGATCGCGCCTCCGGGCAGCGCGTCGGCGCGGGCATGGACGACGGCCAGGCCAAGCTCGGGATAGGCAATTCGCGCCCGCTCGCCGCCTTCGCCCGCGACCACCACCAGCCGGCGGTTGACCTTGCTGCGCCAGTTCATCCGGGCGGTGTTTTCCTGGCCGACGAAGCAGCCCTTGGTGAAGCTGACGCCGTTCAGCTCGGTGGCGTTGCATTCCAGCCAGAGCAGGTCGCCGAGCTCGGCGCGGCCCTCGCAGACGCCGAGGCGCAGGCGATGCTCGAGCCAGCCGGACGCAGGCTCGCCGGCCGGGGCGAGCCAGCGCCGGCCGAGCTCGGGTAGCCGCGGGTCGGCGGCGCCTTCCCTGCCATCCGCCGCCCAGTGCACCGCAAGTCCCTCGTCGCGCTCGATGCGGATCGGCCGGCGCAGGCGGTAGATCGCCAGCCGCTTGATAAGATCGTCCGCCGCGGCCGCCTCGCAATCGATCAGCAGGTCCGAGCCATCGTCCCAGACCAGGAAATCGAACAGGCACTTGCCCTGCGGGGTCAGCAGCCCGGCCCAGACCGGCAGCGCGCCCGTCAGGTCCTGCGTCACCAGCCCGTCGAGGAATCCACGCACGTCTTCGCCCGACAGGCGGACAAGGCTGCGATCGGCCAAAGTGGTCTGGGGCGGGGTGGTCGCGGGCATGAGCTTCAGTTAGGGACGCGGGCGTGAGCTTGCAAAGCCTGACCATCCGCCGCCCCGACGACTGGCACGTGCATTTGCGCGACGGCGCGATGCTGGAGCGGGTGGCGCAGTTCACCGCCCGCCAGTTCGCCCGCGCCATCGTCATGCCCAACCTGGTGCCGCCGGTGACCAGCGTCGACCAGGCTCGCGCCTACCGCGACCGCATCCGGGCGGCGGCCGGCGGCGATTTCGAGCCGCTGATGACCGCTTTTCTCACTGACGAGTCGGACCCCTGGGAACTGGCGCGGGGGCATGAAGAGGGCGTCTGGGTTGCCGCCAAGCTCTACCCGGCCGGCGCCACCACCAACAGCGCCAGCGGCGTCACTGCCATCCGCAACATTTATCCGGCACTGGAGCAGATGCAGAAGTTCGGCATGGTTCTGTGCGTTCACGGCGAAGTGACCGACCCGGACGTGGACATCTTCGACCGGGAAGCCGTGTTCATCGACCGCATCTTGTCGCCTTTGGTCGACGATTTTCCGGACCTGAAGATCGTTTTCGAGCATATCACCACCGCCGAGGCGGCGGATTTCGTCCGCGATGCGCCGGCGACCGTTGCCGCGACCATCACCCCGCAGCACCTCCACATCAATCGCAATGCCCTGTTCGATGGCGGGCTGAGGCCGCACGCCTATTGCCTTCCGGTCGCCAAGCGCGAGGCGCACCGGCTGGCGATCCGCAAGGCGGCGGTTTCCGGCTCGGCCAAGTTCTTCCTCGGCACTGACAGCGCCCCGCATGCGCGCTCGGCCAAGGAATCGGCCTGCGGCTGCGCCGGCATCTTCAATGCCCCCTATGCGCTGGAAAGCTATGCGGCGGCCTTCGAGGAGGAAGGCAGGCTGGCGCATTTCGAGGCCTTTGCGGCGGAACATGGCGCGACCTTCTATGGGCTGCCGCTGAACCAGGGCGAGGTCACCTTGGAGCCGGTCGACCAGATCGTCCCGGACGAGGTCGCCGGCCTTGTGCCTTTCCATTCAGGCGAAACGCTGCGCTGGCGCCTCGCGGGCGGTTGATGCCCCGGCCTGCCTTCGCTACATGCCCGGCTCGCGCCGCATTCCGGAGACGTGGGTGAGTGGCTGAAACCAGCGGTTTGCTAAACCGCCGTACGGGGAATTCCCGTACCGAGGGTTCGAATCCCTCCGTCTCCGCCAAATATCATTGAAAACATTAGATTTTTTAACGATTTTTGGAATCTGTCATATCGTGCGTCATACTGCCGAATGTAGTCGTTCACGCCCATGAATGCTGAAACGCTGAACCGGCCGTCTTTCCCTTGCCTTGGCGGCAACACTGCTCGACTAATGTCGGTTCTAGACGGGATTGACCGGGCTCCCGCGACGATGCGGCGATTCGGGCAGTCTAGTTGGTGTGGTAAAAGGGGGCGTTCATGGGGGCCGATGACTTCGGTGTGATCCTCATTCTCATTGGCATGGCAGTTTTTGTTGCTGCGCTCGTGGCGATGATCCGGCCGCTTAGCCGCCTTTGGATGCCGACGCGAAAAGCGGCCACGGTGGGCCTCGCCTTATCCCTAGGTTCCTGCCTTTTGGGCGGCTCGCTCATGCCGCCACCTGAAAAAGCCGTGGCCAAAGCCGGGGCGGAAACTTCGAAAGTTGCTACTGCCGCCGCGCCCGTTGAGCCGAAGCGGGATGCAAAAGCGGACGCCCGGGCCGGAGCCCTAGCCACTTGGAATGCAGCAATGGCGGCACTCCAGCCGTGCGACGATGCAAATTCTCGAATGGGCAAGTTGGTGAACGGAATCTCAAACGGGGGCGCCAGCATTTATGACGCCTATGAGGCGGCGAAACGGGGCACGGATGTTTGCCGCGAAACGTGGTCCGCTATCGGTGATGTCGAGGTGGACGACGCGGTGAGCGGTGATGCGCGGGCCGATATGACTAAAGGATTGGACACTTGCCGTGATGCCTACCTCTTTCGTCAAATGGCCCTTCGATCGGCGCAAGCGATTTTCAACGGCGATATGCGTCCGTCTGCAGTTTCGGAGTTCAAGGAGCGTGCATCCACCGCGGACAGCGGGGTGCTCGCATGTGTTGCGGGCCTAATGTCCGGCGCTTTGAAGGCGGGAGTCGACGTGAAGGATTTGAAGGCGGCCAGCTAATGCCGCCCAAGCCGTCCCGCCACAAAGTCGCTTTCCTCCGAAAGCGCTACCTCTTTCAAATAGGCATCCTCGGCTTCGGCTAGACTCCCGAAGCCCGGCTTTTCCGGCGTTCGGAGCGATTCCAAAATGTAGGCGGTCGCGGCCACTGAGCCGTCCGCCAACAATTCCGTTCTCCACAGCGTCACGCCACAGGCGGAGCGAAGGACTGTTTTCCGCGATGCCATATCAAATGACCTCTAGAGCCTGTCGGGGCGGATGCGCCGAGCCCGCACCCGCACCCCTTCGGCACGCCGATGTTGCTACGCTAGTCGGACATTTCCTACATTGCCAGCCCGCCCTATCCTTGACTCACGCCACAATGCAGCGTTCATTTTCAATGCTCGGTTAAAATGGGGGGAATGCGGTCATGAGACTGCCGGGCATTGTTGCGTTGATTGGGGCATCGCTCGGCGTGTGCGTGCCGACCTTGCCGGTTGCCGCCCATCCCGGCGGCCTCGATTCCGAGGGTTGCCACAACAATCGAAAGACCGGCGGTTATCACTGCCACCGCGGCGCATCGGCTTCGCCTCAGCGCGCGCTCAGCGCTGTGTCGTCAAGCTCGCGCCGCGAATTTGCCAACTGTTCGCAAGCGAGGGCCGCCGGAGCGGCACCAGTGCGCGCGGGCGACCCGGGCTACGGCCGTCACCTAGATCGCGATGGTGACGGGGTGGGCTGCGAATGAGGAAGCGGGTTGCATTGGCTCTTTGTGTCGTATTTGCCGTGACAGGCTGCGAAGACACCATCGGCACGCTGGAGGCCGAAAACGAGGAACTTCGGGACCGCGTTGCGGAACTTGAGTCTCAGCTGGAGGAAACTCAATCCGCGGCCGAACAGGTTCAATCGGATGCCGAAGATTTGCGAACTTCAAGTGACGGCCTACGCGGCGAAGTCGACCGCCTTGAGTCGGAAAACTGGCGTGACGTTGTGCCCGATATTGAAAGCGCGACCGCCGATGTCGAGTCCTCGCAATCAAGCATTGAAAGCTCGGTTTCCGATCTAGACGGCGCTTTAGCCCAGTGATTTTCGCATTTGCCGCCCAAGTTGTGGCCGCTGGCGCCACCTTCACTTGCACCCCTACCGCCGTTTGGGATGGTGACGGCCCGGTTTGGTGCGCGGAAGGCCCAAGGATTCGGATCGCCGGTGTGGCCGCCCGGGAAATGGACGGCACTTGCAAACCAAATCAGCCGTGCCCGGCCGTGGACGCAGTGGAAGCCCGAGATCGGCTCGTGAGGCTCTTTGGAGGGTCGCGCGGCACGAAATCGGAGGGCCACATCATTGTCCGCTCGGCACCTATGACTTGCCTTTCAGAAGGGTCGGCCGGAGGCTCACGAACCGCCGCATGGTGCCGTTCCCCCGCGTTCGGTGACCTATCGTGCGCCGTGGTGCGCTTGGGCGGCGCCGTGCGCTGGGCACGCTATTGGCGCGAACATAAGTGTTGAACGGCCGAAAGGCGGCGAAGGTCGCTGCTGAGGCGATCATCTTCGTTGTGCTCTTCCTATTCTTCACTTTGGGATTGGTGGCGCTCTAGGCGGTGGTGCAGACCACGATTTGTTGAGGGAAAATTGATGCGCACACAGATAGCTTTGGCGGCGGCCGCTCTCGGTTTGGGCGGTTGTGGTTCGGCCGACAAATTGCCGGATGAAACACCTTCAACCGTAGAGCAAGTAAGTGAGCAACCCACTGGGGGGAAGTCGTGGGTGACGGCAGAGAGGATAGATCGCCGCACATGCCCTTCAACTGATTGCGGCGTCGTGGGGACGCTGGATTTCCGCGAGGCCGCTGCGGTCGAAGAACGCAAGGGCAAATGGGCGCGAGTAAGTCGCTATTACGATGCAAGCTGCGTGAACGGCCGCAGCGAATACGTTTACAAGGGCAATTCGGCTTGCGTTGCAGCCAATGGAATTGTTGACGGTAAATTTGCTGAATGGGTGGAGGCCAGGAATCTGTCCGAAACTCGCCCAAAGGACCCGGCTGAAACTGCCGATGCCGATGAACAACTAGTCAAGGGTTCAGACGATTTCACGCGCTATCGTCGGCAATTCGTGACGGCAGCGCGGACGCTAATGGATCGCGGCGAATGCGCGGCCGGTGACTTTCAAGAACAAGGTGGTTTCATGAAATCCACGAACCATCGGGATGAACCCATATATTTCACCTATTGCGGCGGCTTCACCACGGCAAATCGCATCTACATAAACGCCAAAACTGGTGAAATCTTCCGATAATCTCTTGCGAATGATCGTCCTAATCCGCCACACGCGGAATATCTTCGACCCTCAATAGGTTAAGCTCTTCATTGGTGCATGACGCCCCAGCAATGCGGTTTGCTTGACGTTCAATCGCACGTTCGTAGATTTTGCGAACCTCTCTCGCGTTCGCAAAGTGGGGAGGCTTCGACTCTAGCAGAGAGCCAATGACGGACCGAAGCTTGGGCACAGCGTCTCGTTCGAGAACATGACCGTGCGAGCCACACATCCTGCCAAAGATTTGGACAAGTTCGTCGGCGTTGTAGTCCGGAAACTCAATTGTTCGTGAGAAGCGTGATCGAAGGCCCGGGTTGGAAGAAAGGAACTCCTCCATCTTGTCGGTGTAACCCGCAACGATGACGACAAAATCATCGCGGTTATCCTCCATGAATTTCAGGATAACGGAAACCGCTTCATCCCCATATTCGCTCGCGTCGCCATCGGTCAGGGAATAGGCTTCGTCGATAAAGAGAACGCTCCCAAGACTGTTTGAGAGGACCTCAGTCGTCTTGGTTGTGGACTGACCTAGATATTGCCCAATGAAAGCGCCCCGATCTACTTCGATGCACTTCCCGACCGTCAAGAGTCCGAGCAATCCATAAATCCGCCCCAAGATTCGGGCGACCGTAGTTTTTCCGGTCCCGGGGTTTCCGGAAAATACTAGATGGAAGCTCATGTCAGGTGACGGGAGCCCTCTCTCGGTTCTGAGGGCTCTCACTTTGGCCAAATTCACAAGTGTTTCGACTTGCTCCTTCACGCCTTGCAGGCCGACAAGCGCGTTCAATTCCGTGAGCAACGATTGAATTGTGGAGTCATGGCGTGCGCTAGATCGTTGCCCCGGATTCGTCCATGGGGACGGAGCAGCCACTATTGGCATCGGTTCTAAACTAGGGGGTGCGTCAACCACCGTTTGCGGTGAACTCGCGGGCGCGTCTTCTGGTAAATTCGTCAAAGCCGCGGAGGTCAATTCGAAGGGGGCAACGGGCTCATTGGCCGGTGTCGTTGGCTCACTCAACGAAACCCTACGCAACTTCGTCAGAACTCGTGAAGAAGCCCAAGCTTCGGCTTCTGATGGAAATTTGTCCGCTGCTAACCCGGCGTCCAGTATTTCGTTTAAGACGGTCACAACAGGGTCTTTGTCAGGGCGATATGACGGGTCCGTAAATGCAAAGCCTTGGGCGGCCTTGATGAGAACCGTCATGCCGTGGGAAAGAAGGTTCTCGCCCATTGATGCCTTCACCTCGGCTCGCTCGACCTCGTCTCCCATGCCAAAAAGCTCTTTTAAAAGGAGAGATTCGTATGCGTTAAGCGGGCCGTCAGTAGAGAGGACCGCCACCGCGACTTGCAGCAGCGCCCGCCGGAAGCTCGCGTTCTCAACGTCCGCATCTTGTGCCCACGAGTTTTGCGTGGACAATTTCGACCACGCGGCGGCCGTGGACTCAATCTGGCGCGAGATGTCCCTCAGTTTTGCCATTTTCGACGTGTCTCCCCCAGCCCAACATTGGTGCCACGTTCAACACACCGAAGGCAAATTTCAGGCTTCCAAGATGCGGCGCGCGACATCATCGGCATCCGTCTCCGAGCCCGGTTCTGGCGCCTCATCCGAAGCAAGGATGCGGGCCGCAATGGCATCCGCGGGGTCTTGCACCACACCGGGCCGAAGAGGAGCGACACGGGCTTCCGGCGTGGTGCAAGTTTGAATTTCGTTCGTCTCAGTTGGTGCAACCGCCTTGGCCGGAGCGGCGGCGCGAGCCTTGGTGGCCGAGTCCAGGACGATTTCCGCCGCGTCCGCGCGAAGGTAACTAGCCCGGCGCTTGAGGTCGCACGCACGTTGCACCTCGCCCGCTGACCCGGCCGGGTAGGTAAAACACCCCCCGTCTGGATGCGGCCTCTTGGGCGCCGCGTCTAGCTTGGCAAAGATTGCATTGGCGGCCCGGTCCGCTTCGGCGGCTTGGGCGAGCAAAGTGGCGGCGTTCATTATTTGGCTCCCATAAGCTGGAATGGTTTGGCGCGGCGGCTCAACATTGTCCGACCTTCGCGGGCGTCCGGTCCGCCGCCACCATAATCATTTGAACAATTGGAATCGGGACTCCATGCCGTTCGCCAATGGCGTGAAGTTCGGCAAGCAAGTCGGCCGGTAGGATGTCCGGGCGCGGCACGGGGAGGGCGCGAAGTCCAACGACGGAAAGCGCGGCTTGAATTGATTTTGGCGTGATTGAGTTGCGGCAACGCCAAGCTTTAAAAGTCGACTCCTTGACCCCGGATTCCGCCTCTAGGCGCTGATAGCCCACACCAAGTTCCGCCATCCGCCGGTAGAGCGTGCGCACCAATGGATGGGCGCGTGGCGGGACCGAAATCGGGCGAGGGGGTAGCGCGTTTTTCATAGTGAGACGGTAGCGAGCCGCCCCCGTCAGTCAGGGCCGTTGCAATGGCCTTTGGCGATTTAATTGGTCCTCAAACTCAAATCGGGAAGGAAGTCGAGCGCGGGGACGGTGGCACCAAATTCAGCAAGCGCCGCCTCCAGTTCGTGCCGTAATGCGGCCGGGATTGTGTCGGAATCCGGCAAAGCGGCGAACTCCCATCCCAACGTGGAAAGCACCGATTCAATGCTGAATTGGCGCGGCGACACGCCCTTCCGCCACTCTTTCATCGTGCCGCGCTGGACCCCACTCACGTAGTCCAATTCCTCATAGGTGTGACAACGGCGCCGCGCTTCCGCGAACACCATCTTACACAGCGGATGGGCGGCCCCTTCCGGGACAGTCATCCGGGAGGGGCGAGCGGATTTTTCAAGGTGGTGGTGAGCCATGCCGTTAGGATTGCCTTATCCGCCCGGCTAAGTCGGGACCGTTGGAATCGCCGTGTTTCACCGCGGCGGTGGAAGACATGAACCTACAGCGGCACCGCGGAGGTGCTTAGTAAGTCGACTCCCAAGCGGAGTCCGACGATGGAAGTTGACCTTGATGACCCCGGCGCCGTCCGTGAGCGCTCCCTGACCAATCGCAGGAGGCGTTTTTCACGCTTTTCGGGTGATTCCCCTCTGAAATCGGGCGGAAGAAGAACCAAATAGGTTTTTCGAATCTCATCAACGGGGGCATTGCGCTTCGAGCGTTACCCGAGGTGGGTGGCGGCCTCAGAGGGACCCACGGTTTTTTCCCGGGGGTTGACGGTCAACCTACCGGCGGACGGGCAACTGGTATAAAGTGAGGCATGGCAACCAAGAAGCCTGAACAGGACTCCCTCATCCCAGCCGAGCGGTGGGCGCACGCGCTCAAGGCGGTTGACCTAGTGACACACCCGCCTGAAATTAGTGCCGCCGTGCTTGGACAAGTTCACCGCCTAAAGGCCGATAACCTTGACCTTGGCCATGGGGCGCAAGATCCGGCTCAGGCTCGGCGGGACTTGAGAACAAGCGGAAACGGCGTGGCCATCGCGCAATCGGTCGGCTCAGCCTCCGGGGTGGGAGGTGCCCAGTTCGTTGGTCAGAGCGTGCCTTTGCAAGTGGACAATGCGGTGTCCGCTTCGACTGCCTCATCGCCCAACCTTACGGCGCATCCGCCCGCCACGTCGCGAAAGTCCTCAAGGTGGACGGGCCGCATGTCCATGCGGGAACAGGTCCACGCCGTTAAGACTTTCGCGCCCTTGGCGGTTGAAGCTGTTGACCGAATGGCCATCGCCATTGCAGCGAAGAAGGGCAACGACCCTGCCTATGCCGATGCGCTCGCCACACTCAAAGAATTGCACCACGTCCTAGGCCAACTAATTGCTCAAGCCGAGCGGGGCCGGGTCACCAAGGCGGCTTTGCGGGCCTTGGAGGCCACGAAGGGCAAGCTGCACGGTATCTTGGCGGGCAACGCCAGCATCATCCTTGCTGAGCCGTTCGTGGCCATTGCAGCTGCGCAATCGCTTGAGTGGGCTTCGGCCTTAACGCGCGTTGGGAACGTGGAGGCCAACGCCACGCTCGTCGGGGCTATCTATTGCGCTCTCATCGGTGGCGAGAAAATCGGGGGGAGGAAGCCCTAATTTTTTCCCCTTTGCTCCACTTCACTGCTCCACTTGCCTTCTAATAAAGGCAAGTGGAGCAAGTGGAGCAGTGGAGCAGAAGAGCGCTCTACTTAAGTGGAGCAGAAGTGGAGCACGAGTGGAGCAAGTGGAGCAAAATCCCAGATTTTCGCCATTTTTTTGCTCCACTTGGAGAATGCTTGGCGGTCGGCCCTAGCCCTTTTTTCTGCTCCACTTCGCCCCACACTGAGCGACCAAGTGGAGCAAGTGGAGCAAAACGTCAGATTTCCGACATTTCCCGGGTGCCCAAGGTGTAAATCGGCACGACTTTCCGGCGCTCATCTTGGCCGAAACTGCGGACGATGATGCGGCGGGCTTCAAGGGTCGTGATGAACGGCTTGGCGCGCCCCTCCCAACCGTCTTCGGAGCCGAGTTCAAAAGCTTCTGACACGGCCCGCCCAATCCACAGTGCGTTCGCCCGGGCTTGCCATGATGCGCGCCATTGAGCCTCACCCATGATGTCTGCCAGCCGCGACACAGCGGCCGGGGAGAGCGTTTCCACGGGCTCCGGCGGCTCCCACTTCGTCACCACCGCCACGCGGTCTTCCGGCGCGTTCAAGGCGCCATTGCCGAGCCCCACGGAGACAAGCTGAAACCAAGACTTCCGGCTCGACTTCGGGGCCATGTTAGATTTGCCGCCGGTGCCCGTGGAGAAGTAGCTGTGCCGCTCACCTCCCGGGATGCCAAGCGTCCGCGCGTCGGCTTCGCTCATTGGATTGAGCGCCCGGGCATCACGCACCTTAGAAACGAGCGCGTCACCTCCGCGGCTGTCTTCCGCCGTGATGTCCCGGCCGTTCGCTTTGCGAGTGTGGTGGGCAAGCCCGATGGCAACTCCGGCCAGTTGCGCCACGGTCTTCCATGTCGAAGCCGCTTGCTGGATGGCGGAATTGTCGTTTTCGTTAACGTGGTGGGTGGAAACGAACGGGTCCACGAGCAACACATCAATCCGGCGCGCTTTGAGGGCTTCCACCAAGTTGTCCACCACTGGCTTAAGGATGCGCGTGCCTTCCGAACTTTGCTCCGCGAGCACGAGCGGCACGTCATGGCCGTTGTCCAAATAGAGGCGGTCACCAAAGGCGGACGGGGAAATGCGGTAGTGCTTCACCACCGCGCCAATCCGCCGCGCCATTTCGTCTTCGGGCTCTTCCCCGTTCCACCACCACACGCGGAGGGGCCGCTCAGGATGGTCGTGGAGAAGCGCCCGGCCAGTCGCCATTGCCACAGCGTCCGCGGCGGCAAGCGAGGTCTTGCCAACGCCACCCGGCGCCAAGGTGAGGCTCACCTCGCCCCGGATGAGGTGGCGGCCGTAAAGCCACTGGCGGCGCGGGAGACGGGCCGGGTTGGTCCAAATGTATTGTGTGGGCACGATGGCGCGCTCGCCCGGCTTGCGGAACGGTGCGAAGGACTTTTCACGCTCCGCGCGCAACTGCTCCAATTCAATTGCTGCGCGCTCGTCCTCAGTCCGGGCCTCTTCGCGGATGCGGGCATTGCGTTCCCGGGCGGCCTCGCGTGCCGCAATGCGCGCCTTTTGGATGGCAGGAAGCAAGGGCTCCACGCCGCGGTTGCGAAACTCCTGGACTGCTTGGTCCAGCGCCTCATCGCCGCTGAGCATCGGCAACCGCCGGGCGAGTTCCGCCGCCGCGTATGACAGGCCCGCCTCAGGGTCCGCGAGCATTGCCGCCGCCTTCATTCGCCTTCTCCAAACAGTCCGGCCGTGGCCAACTCAATTCCGGCGGCACGCTCGCGCATGTCCGCTTCGTTTGCCTCGCGGTCCGCACGCCCGGCCGCCGCCCGGTCCAAGGCCGTCTCCGCCGCCTCAAACGTGATTTCAAAGCCACGCTCTTCGAATGCCTTGAGGGAGCAATAGGCGGCCTCCGCGTCCGTCACCGCGTGCCGTTGAGCAATCTTGGTGGCGACATAGCCAATTTCCATTTCGATGGCGTGAGGGTGCCGGTCCGCATCAAAAACGATTTCGTCCGCGTAGATGGTGGCATGCGCCCGGGCCAAGCCCATGGCGCGGTCACAAACGGTGGCCTTCAATTGCCGGGGTGAAACTTCCAAAATGGCGGGTCCAATCCTACCGGCGACCTCCACGTCAATCACGCGCTGAGCCCGGCCGCCATAAAAGGCGAAGCTGAGCGCCCTCTTCACGGCGGCAAAGCGGCGTGCCCGGGTTCCGTGGCCCACGGGCCAACCGAACGCATCAAACAAGGCATCGTCGGCTTCGGCGGCCCATTCCCAATCGTCATCGCCTTCCCGGCCCGCAACGTAGGACAGTTCCGCGAGGCCGGAGAGGGTCTTCACTTTGGTGTGAAGCACGAAGGTGCGCATGATTGCGATTGGGGCATCCGAATGCACTTCACCATCAGGCAAATACTGGTCATCATTCATTTTGTTGGCTTTCAATGAGCGGCCGGAGGTTCGTCCCTTCCGGCCGCTTTTCTTTCGAGGTCAGCGGGCCGGGAAGAGCGCTTCGCCCCTGAGGCCCATGAGGCGGGTGGTGTCGCAAAGCCGCCCCCCGGGAATCTGACCCGGGATGAATTGCTCCGCGCGAATTTGGACCCGCTCACGGCGCTTCGTGCCGCCACCGAACGGCACCATTTCGCCGGTTTCGGGATGCTGGCGATACTGTGACGGTTCGCGGCCAAACGAATCGCGCCAGATTTCCCGGTCCTCAAACTCGGCTGGAATCGTCCGGTCCGGCGTCATCCGGTGCATGGTTTCGCCGTCAACGACGCGGGGAAGGCCGAAGCTTTGCGCCAAGGCGTTCATTTCCTTGGCGCGCTCCACATGGGCATTGAGCCAAGCGAGTTCCGGCGCCAGCGCCTCTTGAAGCTTGGCAATCTTATTGAGGCGGGAGGGCACATCGCGCTTGGCCTCGCGTGTGTAGCGCTCAAGTTCCGCGGCCGCACTGGCCTTGGCGGCGTCGGCGGCCGCCTTCGCTTGCGAGTCTTCGGCATAGGCAAGCGCCTCAACGGCATCCCGCCGCATGCTCTTCAAATTCTCAACTTCTTTGCCGAGTTCGAAGTTGAGGTCGAAATCCAAATCCGGCCCGCGCCGGGCTTCGATTCCGGCAATGCGCCCATCAATGTCGGCAATGCGCTTTTGCGCCTTCTCAACCGGCGTGGGGAGGATGCCCATGGTCACGCCTCCACCGGCTGGCGGAGCACGTCCGCGATGACCATTTGCGCGGCCGGGGTGAACTCGGTGCGTGTCGGATTGACGCGAGTTCCGGCGGGGATACGCCCGGCCCGCTCAAGCCGCCAAAGTGTGATGCGGTGAACGCCAAGCGAATCTGCCAGTTCGCTCCGCGTAAGGTTGTGTGTAAAGTCGATCATGTTGCAGCCTTTCTCGTTTCAGCCCCGTGGGGCGGCGAAACAAGACACTAGGCTGGCCGATGGAGAGCGGCGGACACGTTTGGATACCCCTACTTGTTCGGCATGTTTGGGTGGCCCCAAAACAATTCCGAATCGTGAGAGGCGCGCGCTTCTAGCTTGGAGTTCCGCTGGCGCAAGAGCGGTGGAAGCCCCTAGCGTCCCAAGGCATCCGCCAGCGACCGCGTCGCCCGCTCAGCCGCCAGCCGGGCCGGGTTAATTCATCCTATTTCCGGCGTCCGCTGGCCGCTCCTTCTCGGAGAAAGTCGGCCCAATCCGCCATCAGCGCCCTTCGCCGCTCCACGGCAGTCTGGCGCCGGTAGGCCGCTTCGGCTTTGTTTTGGATGGTGTGGGCAAGCGCCATTTCCACGATTTCGCGGGAGTGGTGCCCGGCCTCTTCGCCCGCCCAATCGCGAAACGTGCTCCGAAAACCATGAGTGGTTGCGTCCGCATCCATCCGCCGAAGCAAGGCCAGCAGCGCCATATTGCTCAACGGCTTGCCCTTGGAGGCGAAGACCAACGCATCCGGGGTAGGATTTTCCGGCCGTAGGGTCGCGAGGACGCCAAGGGCCGCACCGGACAGTGGCACTCGATGCTCAACGCCCGCTTTCATTCGGCTGGCGGGCACGGTCCAAATTGCCGCCTCTTCATCAATTTCGCCCCAACGGGCGTAGATACATTCCCCGGTGCGTCCGGCCGTCAAAATCGCAAACTCAAGCGCTCGTGCCGCCAGCGCTGGACGTGCCCGAAGCTTCGCCATGAAGGCGGGCGCTTCCTTGGAAGCCATCGCCCTATGATGGCCCCGGGAAAGGGTCTTCTTTCGTGGCAAGAGGATGTCGAGGTGACCGCGAAAGGTGGCAACGTTGAAACTTTCCCGCGGCCGGTGACCGTTGGCCTTTGCCGCCGAAAGCACCTTCTCAATGCGACCGCGCACCCGCGAGGCAGTTTCCGGCTTGGTGGTCCAAATGGGCCGGAGGCACTTGAGGACATCATCGGTTGTGACTTCATCCACGCGGACCTTGGACAAGGGCGCCGCGTAGGTTTTTAGAGTTGAGCGCCATTGGGCAACATGCTTCGCATTTCGGAATCCGGCCTCAACGCTCGCGATGTAGTCCTCCGCAAATTCACCGAAGGTTGGCACCTTGGGCGAGTGCTTCACCTCCCGCTTGGAAGCGGCCTTGTCCGCAAACGGGTCGCGCCCTTGAACGATTGCCTTGCGGACGCCTCCCGCCAGTTCGCGGGCTAGGTCAATGTCTATGCTAGTGACACTCCCGAGCCCCATTTCGCGGCGGCGGCCGTCCACCTTCTTTGCAAAAAACCAACTGGCGTTCCCGTCCGGCCGGATGCGGACATACAGCCCGTCACCGTCCGAAATAATCTTTGGCGTCGGGTGGGAGCGGGCCAACTCCGCCTTCAACTGGCGGGCTGTAAGCTTGTTCGAAACCGCCATTTGCACCCTCACAAGGTTAGGACGGAAGCGCCCGTCATACCTTCCGTCATATCCGTGCGCATTGGAGTTGCCAATGGCCGTTTTCCGGGCCTAAAGTAGCTGCGGCTGCAAAATTTCGGGTATTCCGCCATTAATGGCCGTGAACGAGACAGCGAATTAAGGGCTTAACACCCGGCAAAACCTCGGAGTTCGAATCCCTCCGTCTCCGCCAGCGCCCTGTGCTGCTACCCCAATCACCAGCTTGCTCCAAACGCGCTGCCGGCCAGTCAGCTAGTCCGGTATCCCGCCGCGTCGCCGGTGATTTTTGTCGGCGAGATGCGGGTTTTCCCCGACTGTCCCTGACCGCCTGGCGTCGTAGCCCCGATTTCGCGCGCGCCCGAATCGCGGAAAGGAAGGGACTGCCATGATTGCCCGTTTGTCAGGAGCACTTCTCGTTTGCCTCGCAGCAACTGCGGCAAACGCCCAGACGAAGGAGCACGCACCCGTGTCCCTGCCCTCGTCGGGCGCCATGACCCAGGACAAGCCGAACAGCGAATCCTGGACCTATTTCAAGTCCGGGCTCAACCTGGCCAGGTACAAGGCCGCCTATATCCAGCCCACCGCCGTCTACCGCGGACCCGACGCACAATTCGATTCCATTACCGAGGAAGACAAGGCCAAATATGCGACCATCCTGAGCAACGCGCTGGATGTCGAGCTGCGCCAGTCCTTCGCCATGGCGCCCAAGCCGGGCCCTGGCGTGCTCAACATCCAGATGACCTTGCTGGGCGTCGAGCGCACCAAGGGCGGCGTGGCGACGGCCACGCGCGTCACGTCCTTCGGCCTGGCGGCCAATGCCCTAAAGAGCATCGCCGGCAAGCCCGGCACGTTCACGGGTTCATTGCTGCTGGCGGTCGAGATCACCGACGGCGCGACCGGCGAGCTGCTGGTCGGAGCGGTCAGGCGGCGAAGCCCGGATGCCCTCGACATCCCAGCCACCTTTTCAACGACCGACACCGCCAAGGCCGTGGCCCGCGATGTCGCCAAGCGGTTGCATGAGAAGCTCGTCGAAGCTCAGGCCGCGCCCGCCGGAAACTGAGTTGCGGCAAGCGCCCGAATTTGTCCGCCCCGCCAAAGCCAGGCCAGTTACGCCGCCTGGCTCTGTCCTGGCGCCAGGGTCGATAATGCCGATCATGTTTGGAGCTTGAGATGCACGAGAATGCTGAGGCGCCGCAGTACAATATCCTATTCATTCTGACCGACCAGGAGCGGCATTTCCGCCCCGGGGAGTTGCCGGTCGGCTATGACCTTCCCGCGCATGACCGGCTGCGCAAGGAGGGCACCTATTTCGCCAACCACCGCATCGCGTCCTGCGTCTGCACGTCGTCGCGATCGGTGATCTACACCGGCCAGCACATCCAACAGACGAAGATGTTCGACAACACGAACTTTCCCTGGATCCAGAGCCTGGATCCGGAAATGCCGACGGTCGGCGACCTGCTTCGGGAAGCGGGATATTACACCGCCTACAAGGGCAAGTGGCATATGACCAAGGAGTTCGAGGAGGTGAACAGCCTCGGCTCCCCGACCAAGATTTTCACCGCCGAAATGGAAGCCTACGGCTTTTCCGATTATTTCGGCATCGGCGACATCATTGCCCATACCCAGGGCGGCTATCTCCACGATGGCATCACCGCGGCCATGGCCGGCAGCTGGATGCGCGGGAAGGGGCGTGAGCTGGCTTCGGGCGGCAAGCCCTGGTTCCTCGCCGTCAACTTCGTCAACCCGCATGATGTCATGTTCTTCGATACCGACGAGCCGGGCAGCCCGCTTCAGCCGCCGCCGGGGCTTGCGCCGATGGCGCGCGATCCGGACGACCCGCTGTACGCCCGGCGCTGGGACTTCGACTTCCCCGAGACGCATTACCAACCACTCGACGAACCAGGCCGGCCGGCTGCGCACGGTGATTACATCCGTTCGCACGACGCCCTGGTTGGGCCAGTCGATCCAAGGGAAGATGCGCGCTGGCGCCGCCGGCACAACAACTACCTTAACTGCCTGCGCGACGCCGACCGCAACATCGCCACCGTCCTTGCCGAGCTCGACGCGTCCGGCCTTGCCGATCGCACGATCATCATCCTGACGGCGGACCATGGCGACCTCGACGGCGCCCATTATCTTCATGCAAAGGGCGGAACCGCCTATCGCGAGCAGAACAACGTCCCGCTGATCATTGTCCACCCGGATGTTCCGGGCGGCAGGGAATGCCGGGCGGTCACCTCGCACCTGGACCTCGCCCCGACCATGATTGCGATGACCGGGGCCGCGCCCGAAAAGAAATCCGCAATCGCGAAGAACCTGAAAGGCGCGGACCTTTCGCCTGTCCTGGCCAAGGCCGAAACCGCAGGCCTCAACGACGTGCGCGAAGGCTCGCTGTTCAACTTCAACATGCTGGCCTACGTCGATGGCGATTTCGCGCAAAAGGCCATCGATTTCATCCACCAGGGCGGCAAGGGCAACCAGCTCAAGGACGCCGGCATCCTGCCCGACCTGCGGAAGCGCGGGGCGATCCGGTCGATCTTTGACGGGCGGTACATGTTCGCGCGCTACTTTTCGCCCAAGCAGCACAACCGCCCGACGACCTATGAGCAGCTCCACGCCTTCAACGATGTCGAGCTCTACGACCTCGAGGCCGACCCCTTGGAGCAACGCAACCTCGCGGCGGGCGAAAGCGAGGACAAGGAGCTGGTCGTGGCGATGAACGACAAGCTCAACCGGCTGATCGACTCCGAAGTCGGCGAAGACCGCGGCGAGATGATGCCCGGCGGGATCGACGGCGGGTGGGAAGTCTCCCTGGAAACGATGAAAGGTTTCTGACCGGGGCGCGGATTGCCCTGGAGATCAGGGAAAATACGGAGATTTGCGTATGCAATCCCGTTTAATTGCTGTTAACGCGGTATCGGAGCTGGGGGCCGCAGTGGCGTAGCGTTGGTTTGTCCCAATGCCCTCCGATCCAGGGGGACCATGCGGGCGGCGCACGTTACAGAACTTTATGCGACCAAGGGGCGGACCCTGGCCGAAATGGAAGACGTTTGGCGCGCCTTCCTGTCTAATCCCGACATCGCCATGAGCGTCGTGCGGCTGGACGACGACGGCGAGTTCCGCTTTGTCGAAGCCAATGCGGCCGCGGCGATGTACGCTGTCCATCCCTGGGAAGACGTTCCGGGCATGACCGTCCGGGAAGCGCTTATTCCCGAAGTTCGCGACTATCTGGAATCGAAACTGCGGCTGTGCGTCGAGACCGGGGAAGCGCAGCATTACGAGCGGGCGATCGACCTGCCGCAGGGCCGCGTCGCCTGGGCGGCGAACCTCCTCCCTGTCAGGCATGATAGCGGCGAGATCCGCGAGATTGTCGCCATGGCCCGGCCCATTCCGCTCGGCCTCCACGCCACCGGCATCGACGAGCGCAACCGGCACCTGGTCGAGGGCCTGAGCAAGACCGCGCCGGGTCTCATCTACTTGTACGACCCGCTGGTCCGCCGGGCCAGTTTCGTCGGCGGGCAGGTCGAGCGGCTGCTTGGATTCAAGCCCTATGAGCTTGAGGAAATGGACGATCCGTTGGCCTTCCTCGTGCACCCCGAGGACATGGCCTGGGTCGCCGGTCACATCGCCGATGTCATCACCAACCCGTGCGACAAAGTCTCGGTGTTCGAATGCCGCGTTCGCCAGAAGAACAGTAAGTATCGGCCCTTGTCCTGCCACAACCGGGTGCTGGCCCGGAGCAGCGACGGGACGGCGCGCACGCTGATCGGCGTTGCCAACGACGTCTCCGACCAGGTGCTGCTGAAGCATGAGATCGAGCTGCTCACCAGCAAGTTGTCGGTGGCGCAGATGGAAGAGCGGCGGATCATCGCCCAGGAACTGCATGATTCCGCCGGCCAATATGTCGTTGCCGCGGAACTGGCGCTGATCGGAGCCCAGGAGAGGTGCCCGGAGCTTACCAAAAACGCAGTCGTCCAGCGTGCGCTCGGGGACGTCATGCATTGCCTCAAGGATGCCCAGCGCGAGATCCGCGTGCTCAGCTACTTGCTGCACCCGCCAGCGATCGCCAGCCAGGGACTGGCGACCGTGCTTCGCAATTTTGCCTTGGGGTTTGGTGGCCGTGCCGGTGTGACCGTCGATGCCTGCATCGACAAGAAGGTGAACAGCGCGCCGAACGAGCTGGCGATTCCGCTGCTTCGCGTGTGCCAGGAAGCGCTTACCAACGTCCACCGCCACGCCAAGGCCACATCGGTGAGGGTGAGGCTGGAAGTCGTGGATTCCATCATCGAGCTGGAGATTTGCGACGATGGCGTCGGTTTTGCCCCCAAGGACATGGAATCCGCGTTCGGGGTTGGGTTGTCCGGGATGAAGGAGCGCATGGAGCGGCTGGGCGGGAAAATGGAAGTGCGCGGCGATCAAGGCACGTGCCTGATAATCAGGGTCCCGATCAGCCGGCATCGTCCAGCGGGCGCGGCCGACAGCTCTCTCGATCGCGCAACTTGATCGACGCGAAAAATAAGGTGGCCGGCACCCGGAGGGATCTGGGGATCACCGCCCCGATGCCGGCCGCGGACGATGTGTCCATGGCCGAGCGGGCAGCCGGCCAAGCCCATCCTAGTCCTCGGCCGGAACCTGCGCACATCGGGAAAAGGCCGGATATGCCAGGTCGGGGTCGGCCCCTAGGCTAATGGCCATGGTCATCGAACTCGAACAGGGCTTCCGGCTCTTCGCATCTTATTTCGCTCTGGGCATCGAAGCGGCCGCCATCCTCACCGTCGCGATCGGGGCGATCGAAGCCTTCACTAATTCTTTGCGCAATCTTCTGCCTCGGTCGGCCGCCTCAATGTCCGGCCGCGCCATCTGGGTGCGCTTCGCGACCTGGATCCTGCTGTCCTTGGAGTTCACGCTGGGCGCGGACATCATTCGCACGGCCATCGCTCCAAGCTGGGACGAGATCGGCAAGCTCGCCGCCATCGCCGCCATCCGCACCGCCCTCAATTATTTCCTCGGCCGGGATGTGGAGCAGGCGAAGAAGCTGGAACAGGAAGCGGCCACCTGAACGACCAAGGAGGAATTGGATGCCGCCCCTAGGAGCAATCGATCCGCTGGTGCGAACCATGCCCTTGTGGGCGCTTGCCATCCTGCTGATGGCGGCGGCCCTGCTGGCTCTGGAAGCGGGTGCCTGGTGGGGCAGGCGGCAGGCGGCACGGTCCGTTGCGAGAGCCGGAAAGGCCGATAGTAAATCGGACGCGCAAGGATACATCATCGGCTCCATCTTCGGCCTGCTGGCGTTCCTCATCGGCCTCACCTTTTCGATGGCGCTCGACCGCTATGACGATCGGCGAGGATGGGTGGCCGAGGAAGCGACAGCTATCAGCACCGCTTATCTTCGCGCCGATTTGTTCGACGAGCCATACCGCAGCACTCTGCGGTCAAGCCTGCGCGAGTATACGCATGCCCGGATCCTCCCGGACCACATGCCGTCTGCGGAAGCGGACCGCCGCGCTGCCGAAAATGAAAGCATTCGCAACCGCCTGTGGCTCGAAACCCGCGCGGCCGTCTTCCCGGTTCGCGAGACCGAGCTTGGATCCTATTTCGTCGAGGCGATGAATTATGCGCTCGATGTCGGCACGCGACGCGCCCTCGCCGGCCGCGCGCACGTGCCGGCCCAGATTCTCGACATGCTGTTCCTCTATTTGATTGTTGCGGCTGCGGTCCTCGGGATGCTGCTCGGCAGGGAAGGCAACCGGCAGCGCAGTTTGTCGACCATGCTGATCGTCCTGTTTGTCCTCGGCATCGTCCTCATCCTCGACCTCGACCGGCCCCGGGCCGGATCGATCACGGTCAGCCAGCGGGGGCTGGAGGAATTGGCCGCGGCGATGGCTGCCGACGCCAAGGCCGAGGCAGGCCAGGCGGAGAATATTCGCTAAGGGTGGATAACGTCTGCCGTTACGCCAGCGCCGCGGCAGCGACCGGTTCGCGATGCTTGGCCCATGCCTGGTAAAGCGCTGAGACGATCACACTGATAACCAGGTAGAGCATGACCGCCAATACGGCCCGCCGGTCTTCGAAATTGCTGCTGATGATCAGGATCGCCATGCCGGGATGCCGGGTCGCGGCCGCGGTCGCCAAGGCCAGCCGGCCACGCAACTCGGGACCACCAAGCCAATGGCCGGCGGCAACCGCCGACAGCGAGGTCAGGGCCATGGCGATGACCGAGCCATCACCGACCAGTCCGGCAACATCCGCGGCCTGCGAAATGATGATCGGCGCCGCCACCAGGACCAGAAGCGTGTAGCCGACAACGGTCATCGGCCTAGCCAGTCGCTGGGCGAGCAGGGGAACCGCCGTGCCGACAAGCAAGCCGGCAGCCAGGGGGACGAGGACCGAAATGGTGGCCAGCTTCGCGATCGCCATCATTGAAATCGCCGCGTCGGCCGGGAACAGCTGACTCAGCAGGATCAAGGTGGCCGGGACGATCGCCACCGAAAGCAGCGTCAGCAGCGTGTAGAAGCCGACGACCCGAGATGCATCGGCCCCGCCGCGCAGCATTTTTCCGGTCACCAGCGGCGCCAGCGGCGAGACTGCCATGAGCACGAGCCCGATCTTGATTGAGCTGTCCATCGGGAAGAGCAGGCACAAGATGGTTGCCGTAGCGGGAACGATGAGGTTTACCGCCAGCAAGGCGCGCAGGAGCCCGGCCGGCCTGCGCATCGTTGCGACGACATCCTGCCACCTGGCCTGCAAGCCGACCGCGGCGACGAGGACCCAAAGCGCCAGCTGCATGCCGAGCTGAATCATGTCTTTCATGTCCATCGCGTTACTCTTCGCCTGATTAGAAGGGACCGATGCTCAAGCCGACCCTGAGGATTGCAAACAGGCCAGTGAGCAAGAGAAGGATGGCGATGACCATTGCGCTGTTGACCTGGTTGGCCTCGACGCTGTGGATCAGGGCACGCTCGAATAAATTCTGCCGACGCAACCGGCGCATTTTCGTTTCAGACCGATGATTCAAAATCGCCAGCGTCAGGAAAATGACGCCGATGACGATCAGCGTCAGCCCGAACCGCCTCGGCGCGGCGGCTGGAAGCGCGCCGTCCAGGAACTTGCTGTTCAACGTGTGGAAGAACTGGAAGATGGTGAAGCCGAAGCCGATGAGCGCCAGGGACGTGCGCACGCCGGCCATCAACGTGCGGTCACTTGCCAGGGCCGTGCGGTCGAACGACATGGCCGTCCGCTGGGCCGCCAGTTCCGTGGAAATATCGCCGCCGATCATTTTGTCTGGCGATGCCGGCTTATGTGCCAACGAACCCTCCCAATCCGATTTGCCCTTTGGTGATATGAAGCCGGCTGGCCGCTCACTATCGGGGATTGACCTGAGTAGTCCCGCGCGCTTGCCGGTCTCCGGCCTTTTCTTTGCCTCTTATCGGGAAGAGTCCCGATGGTTTTGCCTGGCCAGGGGGTCAATTTGCATGACGATCTCAGGATTGAGGAGTCTGGACGATGAAGCGCCTGTTGTTGCTGTCCTGGTTAGCGGCCACGGCACCGCTCTTGCTTGTTCCAGCTGCGGCCCAGGCCGAATCGGCCGTTGTCCAGGAAGCGGGCGAGGAACCCGCCGTGGAGCCGCAAGCGGTCGCTGCCCTTCAGCGCATGAGCAGCTATTTGGCGTCGCTGCAGACGGCGCAGATCACGTCCGAAGGCAGCCTCGACATCGTCACCGAGGACGGCCAGCGGATCCAGGTTGACGGCGTCACCAGTTACAAGATCAGGCGGCCCGGATTCGTCATCGACTTTGTCAGCGACGCCAAGACGCGGCGGTTCATCTATGACGGCAAGCAGTTCACCATCTTCGCGCCGAAGCTCGGCTATTACGCCACGGTCCCTGCGCCCGCGACCAACAAGGAGGTCTTCGACCTCATCTACGAAAAGTATGGGATCCGGCTGCCACTGGAGGACCTTGTCAGCTGGAACGATGCCCAGCGCGCCAAGTCTCTGACCTCTGGCTACCTGGTTGGAACGGCAACGCTGGGAGGGATTCCAACCGACCATTATGCGTTCCGCGAAAAGGGCATCGATTGGGAAATCTGGATCCAGCAGGGTGATCAGCCCTTGGCCCGCAAGCTGGTGATCGTCGACCAGACCGACCCGGCCCGCCCGACCTTCATCGCCAGGCTGCAGTGGAAGGTGAACCCGCCGCTGGCCGACGGCGAATTTGCCTTCGTTGCCGACAAGAATGCGAAGCGAGTCGACATCGCGACCTACAAAGGAGAGTAAAATGCGCGGCATCTATTCAAGCGTCGCGATGGCTGGCGCGTTTATCGGCCTCGCCGCGTTCGCGGCCCAGGAAGTGGACGCCCGCGGCGGCGCGCGAGGCGGCGGTGCGTCCAGCATGAGCCGCGGCGGTGGCGGCGGCGGCGCCGGCGGATTCAGCCGCGGCGGCAGCTACAGCCGGCCCAGTGGCAGCTACAGCAGACCGTCGGGAGGCTTCGGCGGTCCATCCCAGGCGGCTAGTCGCGGGGCTGCGAATGCCTCTCAACGGCCGTCCGCTGCAACCGGGCAGCGACCGGGACAGCAGCCCGCGCAGGGAAACCGCGGCAACGTCAACACCGGCAACATCAACACCGGCAATATCAATCGCGGCAACATCAACACTGGCAACGTCAACGTCGGCAATGACGTCAACATCAATGTCGACAACGACTACGGCTGGGGTGGCTGGTACGACCGGCCGGCGGGAGGCTTTTGGGCCGGCGCGGCGATCGGGGCAGTGGCCGGCGCGACGGCCGCTGCGATCGGTACCGCTTACTACGCGCTGCCCCCGTCCGGCTGCTCACCCTACGTCTGGAGCAGCTACCATTATTATCATTGCGGCTCGGCCTGGTACAAAACGCAGTATGAGGGCGACACGATCGTCTATGTCACGGTCAACGACCCGACAAAGGGGACGACCACCACGGTCGTGAAGCAGTAGTTTCGCGCGGTTGAATTTTTCGGTTCGGGGGTGTTCCCCTGATGGAATGGCGTCGAAGTGCCGATGAGGCGGGCAGCATGTCCGCGTCCATTGCATGCTCAGTGCGGGGGACCCAGCGATCGCAACTGTTATGACCAGTCCAGTCCGTCGAATCATCATCGTCGATGACCATGACGCCGTTCGCCGCGGGGTCCGGATGTTGGTTGAGTCGCGCCCGAACCTTGAAATCGTTGGAGAAGCGTCGAATGGGCGCGAGGCGCTGGAATTGGCAATCGCCACCAGCCCGGACATTGCGATCCTCGATTACTCCTTACCCGAACTCAATGGCCTCGATCTGGCGCATCAGCTCAAAAAGCACCTGCCGCGGATCGAAATCCTGCTCTACACGATGCACGATCGCGAGGACGTCATCATCGAGATCCTGCGGGCCGGCGTACGCGGCTTCGTGCTCAAGTCCGATACGGAAAAGCACCTGCTTGCGGCCCTTGATGCCCTGGCGATCCGTCGGCCTTATTTCTCGGGCGCCGTGTCCGAAACGCTGCTCGAGAAGTTCCTGGAATCCAAGCCGCAGCCGGGACACAGCAGCCTCACTCATCGCGAGCGCGAGGTCGTGCAGTTGATCGCCGAGGGCCGGATCAACAAGGAAATCGCGCGCCTTTTGGATATCAGCGTCAAGACGGTCGAAACGCATCGTGCCAGCGCCATGCGCAAGCTGAACTTGCGCACCACCGCGGACCTCGTCCGTTACGCGATCCGCAACAGCATCATCCAGGCCTAGCCGCGTGCTTCCATCCGCGCGCCCGTGGGCGGCGGAGACGGACCGCGGCTTGTTCGGCCCTCCCCCCGCCTTTCGTCGAAGACCCGGGCCGCGGGCCGTGGGGTAGCAATTGCGCTGGCAATAGGGATATGCACCGGCGCCTGTGTCGTTGATTCAGCGCGCAGGAGTAACAGCGAGGTGGGTACAGGTGGCCGAATCCGCGGATTCCATTAGGCTTGCCGGCGTTGATCTGCCGCCGCCGCTGGCCGAGGCGGTGCGCAGCTGCCGGCCGCATTTCCTCGCCGCCGCCGGCTTCAGCTTCCTGTTGAACCTGCTGTTCCTGGCGCCGGCGCTGTACATGCTCCAGGTCTATGACCGGGTGGTCGCCACCGGCGGCAAGATGACCTTGCTGTTCGTCACTCTTGCCCTGGCCGTTGCCTTGCTGACGCTGAGCGCGCTCGATGCCATCCGCTCGCGCCTGATGGTGCGCGCCAGCATCCGGCTGGAAGCAGCGATCGCCCCGCGGCTCCTGCGGCGTATGCTGTCGGTCGGCGGTCCCGGCAACATCCAGGCGATGCGTGATCTCGACACCGTCCGGCAGACGATTGCCAGTCCCGTCGCTGCGGCCCTGTTCGATGCGCCGTTCGCGCCGATCTTCATCATCGTCGCCTTCCTGCTGCACTTCTGGATCGGCGTGCTCGCACTGGGCTCGATCGCCGTCCTGCTCGTCCTGGCGCGGCGCAACCAGCAGGCGACGCAGCGCAGCCAGGAAGCGGCGGGCCAGATGCTCGCCCAGTCGCACGCGTCGCAGCAGGCCGCCTCGGTGCAGGCGCAAACGGTGCGCGCGCTCGGCATGACCGGCGCCATGGTGGCGCGCCAGATGTCGCTGCGCTCGACCGGTCTGGGCAAACTCGTGGAGTCGCAGTTCCTTGGCAGCCGCTATGCCGCGGCCAGCCGCTTCTTCCGCATGTTCGTGCAGTCGGCGGCGCTCGGCGTCGGCGCCCTGCTGGCGATCGCCGGCCATATCTCGTCGGGCGCGATCATCGCCGCCTCGATCCTGCTCGGCCGGGCGCTGCAGCCGGTGGAGGCGTTGATCGGCGGCTGGTCGTCGCTCAGTTCGGCGCGTGCGGCGATGGCGCGGCTGGCAGAAGTTATGGCGAGCCCCGACGACAGCGACCGGATGCGCACGGCGCTGCCTCGGCCCGAAGGCAAGCTCAAGGTCGAGAACGTCGGCCTGCGCCGGCCCGACGGCATTCCCATTCTTAACGGCGTTTCGCTGGCGGCGATGCCGGGCGACATCATCGGCATCGTCGGGCCGAGCGGCTCCGGCAAGTCGACGCTGGCCAAGATTATTGCCGGCGCCATCGTTCCGGAAATCGGCACCGTGCGGATCGACGGCGCCCAGAGGTCGGACTGGGACCAGGACGAGCTTGGCCGCCACATCGGCTATCTGCCGCAGGAACCCAGCCTGTTCGAAGGCACGATCAAGGACAATATCTCGCGGTTCTCGCGCTGGGGCGCGAACGGGGCGGGCGATATCGATGCAAACACCATCCAGGCAGCCAAGCTTGCCGGGGTGCACGAACTGATCCTGCAGCTGCCGCAGGGTTATGACAGCTGGCTCGGCCCGCTCGGCGCCGGGCTGTCTGCCGGGCAGTCGCAGCGCATCGCCCTGGCCCGCGCCTTTTATGGCGACCCGGCGATCATCCTCCTCGACGAACCCAACGCCTTCCTCGACGCCGAGGGCGAAGCCGCGCTGATCGAAGCGATCAAGGGCGCCAAGGCCCGAGGCGCCACGACCCTGGTCATCGCCCATCGCCGGGCGATCCTGGAATCGGCCAGCCACATGCTGGTGCTCGAGGCTGGCCGGCCGACGATGTTCGGTCCAGCCAAGGAGGTCGTCGCCCGCCTGACGGCGCCGCAGCGCAAGGAGCGTGCGTCGTGACCGGCCTGCCCGTTGCCTGGCGCGAAGAGCCGGCCGGCGACCTTGTCGAGGCCGACGATCCGCAGCGCGACATCCGCATCGGCGGGATCATCGCTTTCCTGTTCTTCGTCATCCTGCTCGGCTGGGCGGCGCTGGCCCCGCTCGACGCCGGTGTCCATGCCCAGGGCAATGTGGCGGTGGCCGGCAACCGCCAGGCGGTCCAGCATCCCGGTGGCGGGGTGGTCGGCGCCATCCATGTCCGCGAAGGTCAGAAAGTTCGCGCCGGCGACATATTGGTCGAAATGCAGGCACCGGACCTTGAGGCCACCGAGCGCGCCCTGACGACCGAATATTATACTCTGGTCGCGCAGCGCGAGCGGCTGCTGGCCGAGCGCAGTGGCAGGTCGACGTTCGCAAGCCCGCCCGAATTCGCGCGCCTGTCGCCGCAGGACCGCCCGATCGCCCAGCAGGCCCTGCAACTGCAGCTGTCGCAGCTCCAGGCCCGGTCGGGCTCGCTGTCGGCGCAGACCTCGGTGCTTGGCCAGCGCTCGCGGCAATTGGCCGAGCAGCAGTCGGGCTATGCGCAGCAGCGGGCGTCCCTGCGCGAGCAGCAACGAATCCTGCAGGACGAGCTGCGCGGTCTCAAAGAGCTTGAGGCGAAGGGCTTCGCTTCGACCAACCGGGTTCGCGCGGTTGAGCGTGCGCTCGAGGAACTGCGCGGACGCGAGGCCGCGATGACCGCGGAAATGGCCCGCGCCGGCGAAGGCATGGGTGAAACCCGCATGCAGTCGCTGAGCCTGAGGCGCACCAGCCTCGAGGAAATCGCCGCCGAATTGCGCGAGACCCAGACCCGCATGTCCGACATCCTGCCCAAACTGGTCGCGGCCAGGGAGCAATTGCAGCATTCCAAGTTGCGGGCACCGGCCTCTGGCGTGGTCGTCGGCCTTTCGGTCTTCACGGTCGGCGGCGTCGTCGGGCCGGGCCAGACACTGATGGAGATCGTTCCCGACAACCGCAATCTCGTCATCCAGGCCCAGGTCAGTCCCGGCGATGCCGACGACGTCTACCAGGGCCAGTCGGCGCAGGTACGTTTCCTCAGCGTGCACGATCGCACACTGCCCTTGCTGTCGGGCAAGGTCCGGACGATTTCGGCCGACCGACTGAAGGACGAGAAAAGCGGCCTGTCCTTTTTCGTCGCCGAAATCGAGGTTCCAACCGCAGAGCTGGCCAAGGTGCGCGGGGCACTCGGCAAAGGGCAACTGCGGCCGGGGCTGCCGGTCGAGGTGGTGCTGACGTCGCGCAAGCGGACCGCGCTCGATTACTTGCTCGAGCCGCTGACCGTCCATTTCTGGAGCTCGCTGCGCGAGCAATAGTGCTTTTTGCCTTCGATGGGGCCTAGTTCGTGATGGATTCGGGGTTCCATCCGAAAATGAAAAGCATCGCTGCGAAACCTACGGTGTAGGCCAGCGCGATGTACCATCCCTCTTTCAGCCAAGCCTTGACGGAGCGGGCTTCAGGAAAGTCGTTAGTGATAGCGACGCCGGCCGACGACCCGAACCAGACCATCGAACCGCCGAAACCGACGGCATAGGCAAGCAGCGCCCAGTCATAGCCGCCCTGCTCGAGCGCCAGCACCGTCAGTGGGATATTATCGAACACCGAAGACAGGAGGCCGAGCGAAAAGACCGACTGCCAAGACGGGTCGGGTAGCGCCTTGACCGGCATCAGCGAGGCGGCGAGCACCAAGGCGACGAGGAAGAAGGCGCCAGTCGCAGCCGGCTTGATGCCCGACCAGTCGGGCTTGGCGAGCGGGCTAGTGACAAGGATCGCTGCCCACAAGGCCAGGCCAAGCCAGGGCGCCTTTTCCTCGCCTTGGCTCAAGGAAGTTGCAAGGATGTTGGCAACAACCGCCGCGGCAAGGATGAAAGCGACGATCGCAATGCGCCGCCATTGCAGCGGACCGGCGTCCGGCCGATCATCGGCCAGGATCGGACAGTAGCGGTGCTGCATTAGCGCCGCGACCGGCGCCAACATGGCGAAGGCAACGATCGCGGCGAAATAGGCCGGAAGGACGGTCAGGGGTGAAATGCCTTTCAGCCACATGATGGTCGTCGTCGTGTCTCCGATGACGCTGCCGGCGCCGCCGGCATTGGCCGAAGCGACGATCGCCGCCAGGAAGCCGACGCAGACCTTCCCCTGGTAAACGTGGCGGGCCATGACCCCTCCGAGCACGGCGGCGGCGATATTGTCGAGGAAGCCTGACAGGACGAAGACAACGGCGAGCAACGCCAGCCCGCCGGTCCAGCCGTCGGGCAGAAGGCGCGGCAAATGATCCGGGACATTGCTGCGTTCGAACTGGCTGGCCAGCAGCTCGAACCCGATCAGCAGCAGCAACAGGTTGATGACGATGACCCATTCATGGCTGAGGTGCGCCAGTAGCGCGTCAATGCCTGTCCCCGTTGGGAAGCTGGTGAAAGCCGCCTCATAGGCGAGGATGGCGGCGAGGCCGGCAAGAGTGATTGCCAGCGCGCGCTTATGGAACAGCGCGATCCCGAGCAGCGTCAGCCCGAACAGGACGAATTCAAACGGGACGTTCATCGCCTAGTGCCTTAGCGCCGCCGCGGCCATTGCCAAGTCGCGCACGTTGGCGAGCGACGCATCCCTCGGCACGATCCAGCTGCCGCCGACGCAAATGACGGAGGGCAAGGCCAACCAGTCGCGAGCCGTGTCGGCGGTGATGCCGCCAGTTGGACAGAAGCGCGCTCCTGCGAAAGGTGCGGACAGCGCCTGCAAGGCGGAAATCCCTCCCGCCGGCACGGCCGGGAAAAATTTGAAGCGGTCGAGGCCCGCATCCCGGCCGCGCATGATGTCGCTGGCCGTCGCCACCCCCGGCAGGAAGGGGATGCCGGTGTCCCGCGCGGCGAGGATCAGGGGGTTGGTCAGGCCCGGCGAGACGATGAACCGGGCGCCGGCGTCGATCGCCTGCGCCAGCTGCGCCTCGTCGAGCACGGTACCGGCGCCGACGATCGCGCCCGGCACCTGGGCCATGGCCCGAATCGCGTCGAGCGCCGTGGGCGTGCGTAGGGTGACCTCGATGACCGGCAGGCCGGCAGCTACCAGCGTCACGGCCAGCTCGGCCGGGTCAAGACCGCCGTCGAGCACCAGCACCGGGATGACCGGCGCCAGGCGCATGATCGCGTCGATGGTCAAGGCAGCTCGGCTTCCATCGCCGACAATATGGCCGAACCGCCCGCCTCGGCCTCGTCGACATGGTGGCGCATCAAGGCGAACAATTCGCGGCCGGTGCCGAGCGGGGGAGGCGGGGCCGGTGCGGGTCGGCGCGCGGCGAGGTCGACGTCCAGGACGTTCAAATGGCCGTCATGGCCGCACAACTTGATCATGTCGCCGTCGTTGAGCCGGGCCAGCGGGCCGTCGGGCAGCGCCTCGGGCGAGACATGGATGGCGGCCGGCACCTTGCCGCTGGCGCCCGACATCCGGCCGTCGGTGATGAGGGCTATGCGATGGCCGCGATCCTGGACCACGCCCAGCGCCGGGACCAGCTTGTGCAGCTCGGGCATGCCGTTGGCGCGCGGGCCCTGGAAACGCACGACGACGATACAGTCGCGATCCAGCGCGCCCTGCTGGAAGGCGTCGAGCACCTGTTGCTGGTCGGAGAAGCAGACGGCCGGGGCCTCGATTGTCCAGCGTTCCTTGTCGACGGCGCTGGTCTTGAAGATGGCTCGGCCGAGATTGCCCTCGACCAGCTTCATGCCGCCGTCGGGCAGGAACGGCTCGCTCGCCGGCCGCAGCACGTCCAGGTCGCCGCTGGCCTCGGGGGTTTTCCAGACAAGGTCCTGCCCCTGCAGCTCCGGTGTCCCGGTGAAAGCCGAAAACTCGTCGGCGCCGGCGGTCAGCGCATCGCCGTGCAGCAGGCCCTCGGCCATCAGGGTGCGGGCAACGAAGCCCATGCCGCCGGCGGCATGGAAGTCGTTCACGTCGGCCGAGCCGCTGGGATAAATGCGCGCGATCAGCGGCACGGCCGCGGACAGATCGTCGAAATCCCGCCAGTCGATCCGGATGCCGGCGGCGCGGGCGATGGCGGGCAAATGGATAGCATGGTTGGTCGAGCCGCCGGTCGCCAGGAGCCCGACCATCGCGTTGACGATGGCTTTCTCGTCGATGACGTGCGCCAGTGGCCGTTCGCCGCTTTTGCCAAGCTCGGCGAGGCGATGGACGGCGGCTCGAGTGAGGGCCTGCCGGAGCGGCGTGTTCGGGTTGACGAAGGCGGCGCCCGGCACGTGCAGGCCCATCAGCTCCATCATCATCTGGTTCGAATTGGCGGTGCCGTAAAAGGTGCAGGTGCCGGAGGAATGATAGGACGCGGCCTCGGCGGCAAGCAGCTCCTCCTTGCCCACCTTGCCCTCGGCGTAGAGCTGGCGGACGCGCTGCTTTTCCTTGTTGGCAAGTCCCGACGGCATCGGCCCGCCGGGGATCAGCAGCGCCGGCAGGTGGCCGAAGCGCAAGGCCCCGATCAGCAGGCCGGGCACGATCTTGTCGCAGATGCCCAGCATGGCGACGGCGTCGAACATGCCGTGCGACAAGGCGATTGCGGTCGACAAGGCGATGACGTCGCGGCTGAACAGCGACAGGTCCATGCCCGGCTGGCCCTGGGTCACCCCGTCGCACATCGCCGGGACGCCGCCGGCGACCTGCGCCGTGGCGCCGGCCTCGCGGGCGAAAATCTTGATCTGCTCGGGGTAGCGTCCGTAGGGCTGATGCGCCGAGAGCATGTCGTTGTAGGCGGTGACGATGCCGATGTTGGGCCCGGCCAGCCGCTTGATCGCCTCCTTGTCCTCTTGTGCGGCGGCGAAGCCATGGGCGAAATTGCCGCAGCTCAGGCGAGTGCGGTTGATGCCGCGGTCCTTCTGCTCGGCCATCAGCTCAAGATATCGGCGGCGGGTCGGCCGGGACCGCTCGACGATGCGCTCGGTAACCCTGGCGAGGACGGGGTGCGGCGCCATCATTCGTGCCAGGCGACGCCGTCGCGCGCCGCAAGGTCGGCCGCCGCGGCTGGCCCCCAGCTGCCGGCGGCATAGGGTTGCGGTTGCATCCCTGCCTCGGCCCAGCCGGCGCGAATGGCGTCGATCCACGCCCATTGCGCCTCGACCTCGTCGCGGCGGACGAACAGGGTCGGGTCGCCCTCGACCAGGTCGAGCAGCAGCCGCTCGTAGGCAATCCGCCGGCGGTATTCGCTGAACGCATTGGCAAGCCCGATGTCGAGCGGGATCTCGCGCAGGCGAATGCCCTGGCGGTCGAGACCGGGGGCCTTGGCCATCAGCTCGAGCCTGATGGTCTCTTCGGGCTGCAGGCCGATGATCAGCTTGTTCGGCCGGGCCGCGGCGCCGCGCTCGGCGAAAACATCGTGTGGCACCGGCTTGAACTGGATGAAGATCTCGGTGTCGCGCTTGGGCATCTGCTTGCCGGTGCGCAGGTAGAAGGGCACGCCTTTCCACCGCCAATTGTCGATATGGGCCTTGAGCGCGACGAAAGTCTCGGTCGTGCTCGGGCGGCCGATTTCCGCGGCATAGCCGTCATACTGGCCGATGACGGTCTCGGCCGGGTCTAGCGGGCGCAGGGACCGCAGCACCTTGACCTTCTCGTCGCGCACGGCGGTGGCGTCGAAGTCGGTCGGCGGCTCCATCGCCACCAGCGCCAGGAGCTGCAGCATGTGGTTCTGCACCATGTCGCGCAGCGCCCCGGCCCCGTCGTAATAATTGCCGCGGCCCTCGACGCCGACGGTTTCCGCGACCGTGATCTGGACATGGTCGATGTGGCCTGAATTCCACAAGGGCTCGAACAGCGAATTGGCGAAGCGCAGCGCCAGCAGGTTCTGCACCGTTTCCTTGCCCAGGTAATGGTCGATGCGGAAGGTCCGCTCCTCGGGGAAGGCGGCGGCGACGGCGTCGTTGATCTGCCGGCTGGAGGCAAGGTCGCTGCCGAGCGGCTTTTCCAGCGCCATGCGGACGGTGGAGCAGGTCAGCCCGACCGAGGCGAGGCCGTCGATGGTCGGCTTGAACAGGGACGGAGCAGTGGACAGGAAGATCGCCAGGCCGGATCCGCAGTCGCCGACGGCTTTCGACAATTTCGGGAAATCTTCCAGTCGGTTAGCGTCGACGGCAATGTAGCCGAGGCGGGCGAGGAATCGCCGGGCGATGTCCTCGTTGTAGAAGCCTTCGGGCAGGTGCTCGGCCAGCGCCAGGCGCGCCCGCTCGCGAAATTCCGTGTCGCCAAGCTCGGTGCGGGCCGTGCCGACGATCCGCAGCTCGTCGGGCAGCAGCCTGTCGGCGTCGAGGCCGTAAAGCGAGGGCAGCAGCATGCGCCGGGCGAGGTCGCCGGTCGCCCCGAACAGCAGCAGCGTCGCGGCCTTATCCATTGGTCAAGCGCCTCATCGCTCCATCGGCCTAGAGGCTCGCGGCCGTCCTGTTAAGGCCGGGATCGTTGCGGCGGCGTTCCGCCTGGCGCGGATTCCCCGCGAATCCGCCTCTTTCGCTGCGATTTGCGGGAACCGTTTCGGCTCGGTGTCGTTCCGACCACGACCTCATGCGCCGACGCCAGAACCAAATGGGGGGCACGCGCCCCGGAGCAGAGGCCATCATGAACGAAAAGGGAGACTATGTGATGAGGAAGTCCATGATCGCCGTCCTGCTGGCGGGAACGATGACGCTTGGTGCTTGCACCTCGGTCGATGACGCCCGCATGGCGGACGTTGGGACCGGCGCCGCAGTCGGCGCTGCCGGCGGTGCCGCAGTTGGCGCCCTGACCGGTGGTGTCGGTGTCATCGAAGGTGCCGCTGTCGGCGCCGCCATCGGCGGCCTTGCCGGCGCCGTCTGGTCCGACGCCAACAACGACGGCCGTGTCGACGGCTATACCCAGAACGGCAATTACTATGCCGGTCAGCCGCAAGGCTATGACTCGACCCTCGGCCGGGTCGCCACCGGCGCCGCGGTTGGCGGTGCGCTCGGTGCCGGCGCCGGCGCCCTGATCCCGGGTGTCAGCGTCCTTGAAGGCGCGATCGCCGGTGCGGTGGTCGGCGGCCTTGCCGGCGCCATCTGGGCCGACCAGAACAATGACGGCCGGGTCGACGGCTATATGTACAACGGCAATTATTATGCCGGTTCGCCGCAGACCAACCCGCCGCCCGCGGCGCCCTCGCCGATGGGCACTGGCGAACGGGGCTAATGCTTGCGCAGGCAACTGCGCTAAGTCCCAAGCGCGCCGGACGCCTCGTGCGTCCGGCGCGTTTTTCTCTTCGCGCCCTGATCCTGGCCGCGGCGGCGATCCTGCCCGCGCCCGAGGCTGACGCCAGGGCCGCCACGTCCGAACTGGCCCGGCCTTTCGCCGGCCAGACGATCGCCGATTTCTATGCCGCCCGCGGCGGCGCCCCCTTGTGGCTGCGCGGCGACGGCAGCGCCGGCGTCGAGCCGATGATCCTGCTCGACTATCTGCACACCGCCGGGGCCGACGGCCTGGATCCCGGCCGCTACCGGGTGGATATGCTGGCCGACGCCCTCCGCCGCGCGGCGCGGGGCGGCGGCCGCGAGTCGATCCGCCGGGCGGACCGGCTGCTCAGCGAAGCCCTGGTCGCCTACGTCCACGACCTGAAGCGCGATCCCCCGTCCGGCATCCACTGGGTCGATGCCGGCCTGCGCCCGGCCCCGCCCAGCCCGCGCGCCTTGCTGGAGGCGGCGGCCGCCGCGCCTTCGCTCGAAGCCTGGCTGGCCGGCATGGGCTGGATGAGCCCGATCTACGCCGGCCTGCGCGACGCCCTGGTCCAGGGCCGCGGCGATCCCCAGCTGCTGCGCCTCAACCTGGAACGGGCGCGCGCCCTGCCTTCCGGCAAGGGCCGCTACGTGCTGGTCAACGCCACCGCCGCCCGGCTGAGCATGATCGAGGACGGCCGCGAGGTCGATTCGATGCGCGTCGTCGTCGGCAAGCCCAAGCATCCGACACCGATGATGGCGGCCTTCATCCGCTTCACCTCGCTCAATCCCTATTGGTACGTGCCGCCCGACCTCGCCGCCGAGCGCATTGCGCCCAATGTCGTCAAGCACGGGCTCTCTTACTTGAAGGCCAACGGCTACCAGTTGATGTCGAGCTGGAACGAGGGCGCCGCCATCCTCGACCCCGCCACCGTCGACTGGCAGGCGGTGGCCGTCGGCCGCACCCAGGTCTGGCTGCGCCAGCTGCCCGGGCCGGGCAATGCCATGGGGAAGATGAAGTTCATGTTCCCCAATGCCCAGGGGGTCTATCTCCACGACACGCCGCAGAAGGAGCTGCTGGCCGAAGCCTCGCGGCTGTTCAGCGGCGGCTGCGTCCGGCTGGAGGATGCGCAGCGCCTCGCCCGCTGGCTCTACGGCCGGCCGCTTGAGGCGGCCGCCGGCGCCCCCGAGCAGCGCGTCGACCTGCCGCAGCCGGTGCCGGTCTACATCACGTACCTGACGATGATCCCGCAAGGGACGGAGCTGGCGACCTACCCCGACGTCTATGGCCGAGACCGCGACCAGCTTGCGGCACTCGGCGGCTTCCCCTCGGCGGCCCGCTAGGCCAGCCTAGCGCGGCGACCAGTCCGGGAACCAGGTGATGTCCTGGGCGACGGCGCGGCCCTGCGGGTCGCGGGCCGGGCGGAAGCGGACGTGGGCAAGCGTCAGCTGGCACATCAATGCATCGACGCCCGGGTTGCCGCTGGTCCGGGCGATGCGGCAGTTGGACGGCACGCCGTCGGCGCCGACGCGGATGCTCAGGCCGACGCTGCCGCGGCGCGAGCCGCTGAGCGCCGTGATCCGGCGATATTCGCGGTCGGGGATCTTGGTGATCTTGCGCGCCGGGGTGAAGCCGGCGCCGCTGCCGCCCGTCCCGCCGCCGCCCAGGCCGGTGCCGGCGCCGCCGGCGCCTGTCCCTGAACCTGCGGTCGCGGCGCCGGCCGATGGCGCCGCGCCTTGCCCGGCGACCGGCGCCGCCGCCACCGGCGGC
>Ga0073934_10000679_pt1 | contig 93806 bp, 85 predicted proteins | sample LarsenN4metaG_FD_76834 | JGI IMG/M metagenome (GOLD analysis project Ga0073934, IMG submission 76834) | Hot spring sediment bacterial and archeal communities from British Columbia, Canada, to study Microbial Dark Matter (Phase II) - Larsen... ...
AGGATACCTCTTTGCCTGCATCTGCCAGTCGCAATGCTGCTTCGATGCCTGCAATTCCAGCCCCGACGACCAACGCAGACGGGGTCATATCGACCGCGATCATTTCGAGGGGACGATGGTGGCGGGCGCGATAGATCGCTCCTGCTACAAGGTCCTTGGCTTTGGCTGTCGCCTGTTCCCGATCATCGATCACCCAGGCGCATTGCTCCCGGATATTCGCCATCTGGAAGAAGAAAGGATTCAATCCGCCTTCCATGCAGGCTCGCCGGAATGTCGGTTCGTGCATGAGCGGCGAACACGATGCGACGACCACGCGGTTGAGACCTTGCTCCTGGATATCTTGTATGATCAAGTCCTGACCTGGATCCGAACACATGTAGGCGTAATCTCTAGCCAGGGTCACACCATCCAGGTTGCGAGCGAACGCTGCGACAGCTTCGACGTCCACTGTCGCAGCAATGTTTGTACCGCAGTGACAGATGTAAACGCCCGTCCTGATCTTGGCGAGGTTCATCCATGTACCTCCAGTAATGCACCCATGATTTCTGCGAAAACTTGTTCCTGGGTAAAACCACGCTGAGCAGCAGCACCAGCCGGACAGGCTGCAGCACATACACCGCATCCTTTGCAGAGGACTTCATTCACGGATGCCACTCGGCGACTATTCAAGTCAACCATCTCGATCGCAGAATAAGGGCAGAGTCCTTCGCAGGTCCGGCAACCAGCGCATTTCTCCGCATTCACGCATGCTGTAAATGGTTCGAGCTCCACGAACCCAGCATCCATCAAGGAAAGGGCCGCTGCTGCAGCCGCGCTCCCCTGTGCTACTGAATCCGGAATATCCTTCGGCCCCTGGCAGCTCCCCGCCAGGAACACGCCGGCTGTCGCTGTTTCGACTGGCGCCAGCTTGGGATGCCGCTCCAGGAAAAATCCATCCGGACTCAGGCTCAGTCCGAAAATCCGGCTCAACTGCCCCTGGTCATGCTGTGGTTCGACCCCTGTGGCGAGGACCGCCATGTCAACCAGCACTTCCCGCATCTCCCCGGAATATACGTCGCAAGCACTGATTCTCAACTGACCGCTGTTGCCGTTATCGCCTGGCCGGATCTGGATGTTCCCTTCATAACGGATAAACCTGACTCCTTCTCGTTGGACCCGATTGAAGAAAGTCTCATAATCCTTCCCGAAGGTCCGCATGTCACGGTAGAACTCAACGACTTCCGCATCCAACGTATCCCGGATCAAATGTGCCAGTTTTAATGAATACATACAGCAGATTCTCGAGCAGTACTCGTGACCGTTCGAACCATCTGTATCCCGGCTTCCCACGCAGTGTAGTAACGCGATAGACTGCGGTTTTCGTCCATCCTTAAGGCAAACGATTCCATTGGTCGGACCACCGGAGTTGACCAGCCTTTCAAATTCCAGCCCAGTGACCACGTTATCCAGCACGCCGTAGCCATAACGCGGGTCATTGCGAGGGTCATACTCTTTGAATCCTGTCGCCAGGATGATCGTCCCAACTTCCAGGTCCAGGAATTCATCTCTCTGGTCGAAATCTATCGCCCCTCGGGGGCAAAACTTCTCGCACGCCCGGCATTTCCCACGCAGGAAATAGGCGCAGTTCTTCGTGTCGATTACTGGGACTCGCGGCACAGCCTGGGCGAAGGGGAAGTAAATCGCCGGACGGTTGCCCAGCCCAAGGTCGAATTCCGAAGGGATTTTCTTCCAAGGACACTTCTCGGCGCATAAGCCGCATCCGGTGCACAGCTCTTCCTTTACGTAGCGCGGCATCTTGTGCACACGGACATGAAAATTTCCTACATAGCCGGAAACCGACTCCACTTCGCTGTAGCTCAGCAGGGTTATGTTCTTGTGGCGTCCCACGGACACCATCTTGGGTGTGAGGATTCAAGCTGCACAGTCAAGCGTAGGAAAGGTCTTGTAGAGCTGGGCCATGTGCCCACCAATGCTCGGCTCTCTTTCTACCAGGAATACATGCTTTCCAGAATCCGCCAGTCTCAGAGCCGCTTCGATCCCTGCAATCCCCCCGCCAACAACCAGCGCAGCCTGCTCCAAAGAAACCCGCCGACTCTCGAGTGGTTCTTGTAGACCGGCTCGGAAGACCGCGGCTGCCACCAGGCTTTTCGCTTTTTCCGTTGCCATCTTCTTGTTCTCAGTGACCCACGCCACGTGCTCGCGAATATTGGTCATCTGGAACAGAAAGGGATTGAGACCGGCCTCAGCACACGCACCTCTAAAGGTTGTTTCATGCATGATCGGCGAGCATGAGGCCACGATGACACGGTTCAGGTTTTCTTTCTGAATATCCTCTTTAATCAATGCCTGGCCTGGATCAGAGCACATGTAAGTGTAGTTTTTGGCTTTGGCCACTCCTTCCAGACCAGCAGCAAACTTGGTGACCTCCTCGACATCGATTGTCCCGGCGATGTTCGTTCCGCAATGGCAAATATACACACCTGCCCGTATCCCTGGTTGAGGGCCTGACCGGTCGGTTGGCTGCATTCACCTGACTCCTTTCAGAAAGAAATTATCCGATGACCTCAGAGGAGTTACCAAACAAGGTCGCGAGGCACGATTATTTCATTCCGGGAAATCTTTGGGGTTCCCGGTGATAGGTTGGGCACGATCACTCTCACGAGTCAAACTTCTTCTAGAGCCGTTTGTTCAAATTCAACTCGGGTGCCTACCGATACCTTTTCCCGTCCCATACCTCTAACACAATGGTAGCCTCACCTTCCTTGTTCGATTATAGCAGGTGGGAGATCCCATGTCTACAAAGTTGTGACAATATTCACAATATTATTAGCCGTTTGTCATGTTACCTGTTTCTAAAAACCTTCGATTCTTCGATATACTATGAGGTGGTTCTTAAATCTATTGGGAAAGAGGCAGGGTCTGTTATGGGTAAAATTATTCGCGTGCTGAGATACTTAAACTATGTTTTCGGAACGCTGGTCCTGGTCGTTGGGTTGATCGGATTCATCATTTACCGTTCACTCCCCGCATTGCTGTTGGCAATCGCCCTGGCAGCCGTGGGACCCATCGAGGACATCCTTTCAAAGAAGCTCCATCTTCCTGGCGTCGATCCTGCCGAAACCAAAGAACTGGTCAACCAGAGCACCAGCTTGACATTTGTGCTCCTCCTGCTTGTGGTGATCGTGGTATCCTTATAGTTCGGTCCAACCGATCTCCGCCCCACACGGGCTGGTTAGTTTGAGGATCTTCGGTTAATCAAAGTTGTGCTTGCGCTAGGACCAGGGATCGAAGAACAGAATTTCACTTGAATAGGCCAAGGACAGTGAAGCTCATCATTGCGATCATCCGAGACGATGATAACGAGGATGTATCCAATGCGTTGATAGAAAAAGGATACCGCGTGACACGCATCGCATCGACTGGGGGATTTCTACGACGCGGGATGACAACTCTGATGATCGGTCTGGAGGATGAGAAGGTCGACGAAGCTTTCGAAATCATCGATAAAGCTTGTTCGCAAAGTCCAGAACCGGGACTCCGCCGCGCGACATTGTTTGTCCTCAAAGTAGATCGTTATTCACAGATCTAACCAGAGGTGAAACCGACACGGGCATGAAATTGTCACTTCACTTCATTCGATGCAAGCTTTTAGCGGAGTGCCGGGCAAATCGGACGATATCTTTACCCCCACTGACAGATAGACACGAAAGTGATAAGGTACTAATCGATTGTCTTTCGCTCCACAACCTGCTTCTCCCTTCTACGTGCGTGAAGAAGGAGGATCTTGGGGAGTTGGACCCGGTTCTTCGTGAAATTCTTCCACTTCGTAAACAAACACAGATAACTTCTTTTTCTTCCAGCTATCTCCGGGAAGACCAATCTTGTTACACAACATTGATAAGAACACATCCGGCTCGGGAACCTTCGCCCACACCTGCGGTAGGAAAGTCCCGCGCCTCGCACCTTCTACGATCACGACCCCATCGACACCGGGACGTAACTTGTTCAGGAGATCCTCCGCGGACGTGTATTCCAGGGGTCTCAAGGGCGTTAACCGTGAGATCTCAATCTCGATGAAAGGGAGTTCATCTTCTGTTACGGGGGGAAAACGATAATCCTCGAGGGCGGCAGCGATCGCATGGATGCGCACATCTTCTGCAAGCGGCAAGGTGGGCTCTAGGGATCCAATACAGCCACGTAGTGCCCCATGCTTCGATAAAGTTACGAAGCTTGAGCCAGGTTCGCGGAGCTGCTCAGGCAGTTCATCCTGCGCAATCGGGGGTAATGGCTTTCGACAGACTCCGGCAACCAGCGCCTCTCGAGCAAGGCGCAGTAAAATCGACCGCTCTTCGGGAGTCAATTTTACAATCGGTTCACTCGATTCAATCTTCAGCATCAGTGACCCTCCCCCGGTTGATCTGGTTCTATTCTTGCAACCGGCGATATGTGCGGTTGAAATATAGCAATGGGTTATGTTCTTCGCCCATTCTTGCTGCCACTACCTCACCGATTATGAGGGTATTCGATCCGAATGGCAGCATGGATTGGACCCTGCAATCGAGGTACGCCAGACCACCGAACAGGAAAGGAGCACCGGTTTCCATAACCCATGTTTCCAGACCTTCGAATCGATCCTTCCAGTCATCAATCTGGCCGGCGAAGCGCTCCGAAATGGGCTGCTGCTCGCTGCTCAAGAATGTGATCCCGAATGACCCAGCCTCGTGGATCAATCCATGAGTGCGTGTGTTCTGCTCTAATGATATGCTCACAGTCGCAGGAGCCAGCGAAACGGAGGTAAATGAACTTACTGTCATCCCATGCTTTATCCCACGAGATTGCGCCGTGACGATGGTTACTCCCGTCGTCCACTTCCGCATCGCCTGCCGGAATTCATCCGGATTAATTGTTGCCATCACATTCACCAGAAATCTGCACTGCGTTTTACTATAATGACACTTCCAGTGAAATCAAATTCACTACAGTCAGGAAATGAGATTAATAGTACATCATACTTCCCGCGCTTACACTCGTCAAGGATAAGCGTCGGCTGTCACAAAGTATCGATAAGATGCAGATTTGGGATGAATGTTGCGGATTTTCATAACATAAAGAATATCATCGAACATTACCCAAAAACTCTTGCTTTTCAAGTTCCTTTAAGGTACCATGAGCGCAGATAACTGATGGATACATCCAACCCACCCCCGACTCTCGATCGAACAAGAATTGGACGGCACGGAAATTTCTATTATTTCCAAATTGTGCTTGTCGTCGCATTGGTTGTCGCTACACTGTTCACAGCGTGGACGCCAGCCAGCCTCCTCCCGGGTGACCTCAGCGAAAGGTTTGCTGCGGTTCTGGACTTTCGTGCCACGGCAACTGCTGAATTTCCTACCCCTACTTCACGTCCCCGCCCGGTCATAGGTATTGTCGTAGGTCATTGGGATGACGTGACAAATGACCCGGGAGCGGTATGCCCAGATGGGTTGACTGAATTTCAAATCAACCAGGATATCGCCACACGGGTCCAACAACAACTGATCCCCACTGGGTTTGAAGTGGATCTCTTGAGAGAATTTGATTCCAGGCTGGATAGATATCGCGCTCTGGCGCTGGTATCCATCCACGCCGACTCTTGCGAGTACATCAACAATGAGGCCACCGGCTTTAAAGTCGCTGCTGCACTTTCGAATCGATATCCTGAGAGAGCGGCGCGTTTGACCGCTTGCCTGCGTGACCGATATGCCAGGGCGACCGGTTTACAGTATCACCCCAATACCGTTACAGACGATATGACCAGTTATCATGCTTTCGACGAAATTGATGAAGAGACCAACGCCGTGATCATCGAGGTGGGTTTTATGAATCTCGATCGACAGATCCTTACTACAGAGCAAGACAAGGTCGCCCGGGGGATTGTGGACGGGATATTATGTTATGTCCGCAATGAAGATATTTCCAGCCCTGCAGAAGAGCCATGATCCGCCAATCGGATCCTTACAACAAGTCAATCCGATCAGCGTACCAAGCATTGCGGACTGGACGTCATCTTGAGGCCCGCTGGTCTGCCATGCAGGCTCTCTCTCTTCATCCAGAGAGGGAGGAACCCTGGCTGATCCTGGCCGTTCTCGGCAGCCCAAAAGCGAGCTTGGCATATTTAGATCAGGCATTGAAGATAAATCCGGCAAGCCGGCGCGCCCGGCAGGGAATGCATTGGGCAATCCAGCGAGTCAGGGCCTGCCCCCCGCTCCCGAAGGCTCAGCAAGCCGTTCCGATAAGACAAGTACCCCGACCGACGAGCCGGCCAAGACCCAAGAAAGGGTATGTCTGGATTCCTGCGCTGATCATGACATTGCTTATCCTGGTAGGGTCGGTTGCCTGGATCGGGATGCCAGTGATTTCCAGCGCATTCAACGAACCTCCACCTCAAGTCCTCGCACAAGTCGGGGTCTCGAAAGCAACACGCACACCTACAGCTACTCCAACCTTCACTCCAACAGCAACCGCAACGGCTACACCTACGAGCACTCCTACTCCAACGGCTACGAGTACACCAACTGCGACGCCGACCGCAACGCCGACCGAAATTCCGACTGAACCCCCTCCCACTACCCCTGTCGAGCCCGGATTCCCCGGTCTGCCGGATGGAGTAGGAAAACAAGAACGCTGGATCGAAGTGAACCTGACCTATCAGACAGCCGCTGCGTATCAAGGCAAGAACTTGATCCGCTCTTTCATCGTTTCGACGGGGACATGGCAATACCCCACAGTGACGGGTCAATACCGGATCTATGTTAAGTACCCTTACGCAGACATGTCTGGGCCGGGATACTATCTACCGGATGTCCCTAATGTGATGTATTTTTATAAAGGGTATGGGCTCCATGGCACGTATTGGCACAACAATTTCGGAACGCCAATGAGTCACGGATGCGTCAATTTTTCGATTCCTGATTCCTCCTGGTTATTTGATTTTGCCTCGGTCGGGACCATCGTTTATATCCATTACTGAGCGTGTTGAAAGGCTCCTCCACTCCTGGCAGCTCCACCCAAGCACCTCTTTCCCGCCGTGATATCTTGCAGATTGGTGCAGTTAGTCTCAGTGGTTTTCTTTTATTCCCGATAACCAGGCAAAGGGATAAGCCACAAGACCAAATGGGACGTGTCGCGGAAACGCGCTGCGACGTCTATGATCGTCCTTCCCTGAATGGAAAAATCATCAAGAACTATTGGAAAGACATGGTGGTCCGGATCCAAGAAGTAACCGTGGGGGGCGATGAGCCTGCCTACAACCGGATCTGGTATCGACTCGATGGTGATGGATATGCACACTCCGGCGGTATTCAACCGGTCCAGACTAGGCTGAATCCTCCCGCAGCGGTAGTTCCAGATAGTGGTGTGCTCGCCGAAGTGACGGTCCCCTATACCGATGCGTACTGGGGACCCGGGAAACATCACCCGTTTGCATATCGTCTTTACTACGGATCGACTTACTGGGTGGTCGAATCCGTGGAAGACCATTCAGGATCCCGCTGGTACCGGATCCAGGACGACAAATGGGAGATTTTCTATTATGCGCCCGCCGGGCACCTCCGCCTGGTACCATCAGAGGAACTCACCCCCATTTCCGAGCCCCTCCCGATGGAAGCAAAGCGCCTTGAAGTCAGGTTATTAGACCAGATTGTGATTGGTTATGAGTGGGAGCGACCCGTTTTCATGGCACGGATTGCCAGGGGGGCAATGTTCAGCAACGGCAGGTTTCTCACCCCATTAGGGCGGCATCAGACATTTCACAAGCGACCTTCAAGGCACATGGCAGCCGGCGACCTGGCTTCGAATGGTTACGACCTGCCAGGTGTGCCCTGGATCTGCTATATCAACGAAAAAGGGGTTGCATTCCATGGTACATACTGGCATAATGACTATGGACGACCGCGCAGCCACGGCTGCATAAACCTCACCCCGGCTGCTGCGCAGTGGTTATATCGTTGGACGCTCCCGATCGTGCCGCCCCATCAGCAGGACGTTTATGAAAAATATGGTACCCGGGTGGATGTTTTCGAGTGACTGGAAGGACTGGTATGACCTCTCGTGCCATTTTTGAAGGGCTGGTATTCGACGAGCAGGACAGACCGGTCGAAGTTGTTTACGTTGGGGAGGAACCATGCTATGTGGTAGACGACGACGGATTTCGCCGCCACATCCCTTCGGAGCAGGTGGATCGCCAGGTCCTGGATAAAATGCGGGAAATGGTCGAAGGTCACGAGGACATCCTCAGCGAACAGACGGCAAAGATGCTCGGACAGGAGGACATCTTCTCCAAGGCGATCATCGAGAACCAGCTGAGGAACATCGAACAGCAGCTGGATGCTCTATTCGAGACCGGAATACCAGAAGAAGGCAGGGCTTATATGGGGATGATGGGATTTAAAATCAGGATAAATGTACACGGTGAGGTCATCGAGATCGAACAGCCAGGCGGAATAATCGATCCAGAAAGTGAAGATTGAACCTTGTGAATACACCCTGCAGTGATTTGCATTCCCGGTTATTCGCTCTTTTCAATTTCCACTCTCACCCTGAAAACCAGCTAACAGGCTGTTGATCTCCGCCTCGGCCCTGTCCAAAGCCTCTTCGGGAGCAGCTGTGCCATCTAGAACGGATGCAATGGCTTCATTCATGACATCCCAGTACACTTCCATTTGAGGAAGCACGGGTAGTGCTGTTCCACCATCGAACGCTTCCTGCATCTGCGTTTTTATAGGATGAATATCACCGGTCAGGCGCATAACAGGGACTGGCCCGGTGATCTCGTTCCCGCCCAACTCAGCTTGAATCTCCCGGGAAAGCAGGTATTGCATAAATTCCTTGCCAGCCGAGGCTTGTTCATTACCTATGGATGCTGTCAAGAACATGCTCTCCGTACGGAAGAATCCAGAGAGAGACTCCGGCCAAGGGTCTACGGCAAGATGCTCTTCTCCGATGGAATCCACGATAGATTCGATGTTCCATGTGCCGTCAATGATCAAGCCGGCAGACCCCCGCTTGAAATACTCAAGATCGTCATCCGAGTTGAACGCCAGGGGGCCAGCTTCCTTAAATCGGATTAACAAGTTTAACCATTCGATGCCTTGTTTTTCATTAAATCGCGGCGCACCTGTATCATCTATTAGACGACCTCCCAATCCTGCCAGGTGGCCCCCGGAGTACAAAAATCCGCAGTCCAGGTATGCGCCGACAATACCGCCGTGCGCCGCGTCCTGCGCCATTATTACCAGCTCTTCGAAGGTAACAGGAACTTCCTCGATAATTGTCGAGTTTCGGAAGATTACAACCCCTTCCTTATAAATCACAGGCAGACCGATCAGGCTATCTTTATAGTTAACCGAACCAAGGATTCCGAGTGGGATTCCCGTGAAATCCTCCGTATCGTAGAAACCGGAGAGATCCTGGATCAATCCTGACTCAAAGAATTCGGTGCCCCACTCAGTCGGGCCGATCAGAATCGTTGGGAGGATTCCATCTATCGAAACTGCCTCAAATCTCTGCCGAAGCTCGCGGGAGGGAATGAAGTTCACTTCGATGGAAACCTGGGGAAACTCTTCTTGGAAAGATCCGATGGCTCCCAGCAAAGCCGCGGCAATTTCACCTTCCCAGGGATGCCAGATAGTCAGCGTATTCTCCTCACGAACTTCAGACTCGACAATTTCAAACGATTGGGTGTCATCACTAAGCACAGGGGCGGCGGTTGTCGTGTTCGGAGGCGACTCAAGCTGAGGTGTTGCTTTCTCAACAATCTCCGGAGGTGTAGGCGGACTGGCCTCTGGCAGACTGGACTGACAGGCCGCCAGCCACAGAACCCACAACATGAGTGTTAAGGGCTTTATAAAGAGCCTCGTTCTGAATACCAGGGTCGACCGTGAGAAATGTGACCGGACCATCATTTCGTTTACAATATACAGGAAAGCCTTTAGGAAGGGCAGATGAAAATTCTAACACAGTCCGCTGGTTGAACCATAAAGGACTATGTTATTTATCGAAAATATCTAAAAAGCGATTGACGCTTAAGGCGGCGTCCTCGCCGCCGAGGACGGCGGCATTAGCCATCGGACGTAATAGAATTTTCGCGCATCTACTCTTGGGTTCATCAAAATAAACGCTCATTTTATGGAGAATGTTAAGAAATGTCTCAAATTAAAGGGGTATTTGCAGCAGCAGTAACACCCCTGAATCCTGACTTCACACCAGCACCGGAAGCGCTTGCGACATATCTTGCATTCCTTCAACAGAGAGGGTGCCACGGCGCTCTGCTTCTGGGTACCACCGGCGAGGGTCCTTCGCTTAGCTCTAACCAGCGGCTGGAGTTGATGAGGAGCGCAATATCTATTCGCCAGGATAACCCTGATTTTGCACTTCTTGCAGGGACTGGGACGCCAAGCCTCGATGAGACTGTTGTGAACACTCGCGCGGCGTTTGACCTGGGTTTCGATGGCGTCGTTGTATTACCCCCTTACTATTTTCGAAAGGCAGGGGAAGAAGGGCTGCTCTTCTGGTACTCTGAAGTGATCCGCCGTGCTGTCCCGGAGGACGGTTCTGTATTCTTCTATCACATTCCACCGCTCACCGGGATAAACCTGACTGTAGATTTTTTCTCCCGCTTGAGAGAGTTGTTTCCCAACCAATTCGCCGGCTTGAAAGATTCATCCGGTGATCCGATTTTCTGCCGGGCACTTGGTGATGAATTCGGGGATGATCTGCTTGTATTCACTGGAAACGACCGGCTGTTCTCTCAGGCTTTACAGACCCATGCTTCAGGATGCATCACGGCGGCAGCCAGCCTGATATCTCCGACCTTGCGGGCTATCTGGGACAGATACCTGGCTGGTTCACAATTGGAGGACCTGCAGGAATGGGTAAATGGTGTTCGAGAACTACTCGACAGATACGCACCCTTTCCTCCTGTGATTAAAGCTTTATTGGCAAATCGATTTGGATTTCCCCATTGGGCTGTTTGCCCGCCTCTGCGCGATTTGCCTCAAGAGATCGTAGATGAGATCTCATCTCGCCTCGATCTGGCGTAAAATATGCCTTATCGAACGGGACAATGACCAAAGAAAAATGAGCTCACTTCCACCCGAACCATCCACGTCTTCCAGCGGTTATCAGAAGCCGTCTCAGCAGGTGCTCCTGCTGGCTTTTATGGGTGTTATCGTCATCGTCATTCTTATTGCAATAATCCTTTTTACCACCCGTCCACGATCCGAACCACAGATCAGTGCACCACTCGCTGCTGGTCAGTCTTTCACACCCTTCCGCTCAACCACCCCTTCACCTTCGGTCACTTCATCGCCGACACTCAGGGCGACCTTTACCCCCCGGCCAACTGGGACCCCCACCTCCTCTCCAACATCAACCGTAACTCCAACATTAACTTTGGTCCCTTCTCTCACTCCTGCGGTGCCGGTCGAGCTTGATGATCGTTACTCGCTGAACTTTTGGACGCCAGACCTGGCAGGAGTTCTGATCGACATCCTGGAAGCCTACCCCTACACCCTTTCAGATTTTTCACGGGGTCTTGATGATTCTGGATTCTACGCTGCCTTTCGGTATGCCCTTTTCGCACAGAGGGAAGCCCTTCTCCAGTTTCCTACAGCCCCGCAAGCCCGGGATTGGCTCTGGCGTGTTGCGTTCAACATGGCCCGAACAGGGGATCCGCGCGCTGGAGAGATTTTCACGAATCTAATCACACAGGAACTCAATTCGGGCCGTGTCCCATTGGATGGTCTTTATCGATGGGGACTCGAAAGAACACCTCCTTTGATAATCGAAGTCATCTCCCTCGAAACTCCCTCCGGGTATTTAAGCAACAGTCTCGTCAAAATAAGCGCCGCAGAGAATGGGAGCAGCTTCTTCTGGCTGCTGGAAAACCCCAATGGTTACTCCTCGTACCCGCTGAGTGATCAATTTGATTTCATTCATCCTTCTCGCGTGGATTATTTTGTCGAGGATTTGATCGGTTCAGGCAGCTCTGTAGTTGGTGTTTACCGTACGAGCAATCCTGGATCCATGAGTTATGATTTACCGGCAATCTTTAATCTGATTACCGGTCGACCTGAGCGGCTGCCGTTTGTACCGATCAGTCCACCGGCTATCGGAACGGAATTCACTGCGGTCTGGCGATCTGCAGCATCTGGCAGTGTCGGGGAAGACCTGGAATTCTCAACCACTGTCTTCCCATCCTGCCCGGTTACCATTCGCCATCACTACGATTGGAATGGCCAGGCTTTCGTTTTCTTGAACGCCAGCTACCAGATCGCTCCCGATCCTGAACTCCTGAGTTATTGTGAGCTTGTCATCAACCACGCGATAAATGTATGGGGGCTCGAACCAACCGTTCAGTTAATGGAGGCTCTCCTGCCTCTCTGGCCACCGGAAACAAGAATGGATGGGAGCCCCTACCCTGAAGACGCGGTTGATGAGTGGCGTTACAGGTTGAGCGTCTACACTGGTCTGCTTGGCAACTTCGACCAGGCGCTGGGATACGCCCAGGCAATCGCTGCGAATCCCTCGATTCCGGAGAGCCGGTGGGTAGAACCTGCTCTTCAATTCTCAACAACTTACCAGATGGAGCGAGATATCTATCGTGCATGCCTTCCATCCGTCTTCTGTGATCCTCGCCTTGCTTTTCAGAGTCTGGTAAATACACTCGACCCAAACGATAACCCCCAGGCGATCAATATCCTCCGGGATGCCGGTGTCGAAATCCGGACGAACGGCTTTTTCGACTTCGACCTGGATGGGAGCCGGGAAAGATGGGTTGTCCTTCGCCACAAGCCCGGATTTCCACTCGAGTTTTGGATTCTGTATTTCTCCGAAAGAAGTGCGAAAGCTTTGTTCGTAAGCACTCTTGGAACCGATTCCGTACGGGTCACGCACGAGTCACCCCTTGGGGAACCACCCACGGTGCTGATTGATCCAGATATCGCTTTTCAGCTAATAAAGCAGGGAGCAGATTTACAGCCAGCGATCATCCTGGTGACTTCAACGGTGGTTTTGTCAGCGGACAGGACAGCGTCTGAACTCGACCGTATCGAAGAGCTGCTCCTCTCCGGAGGAGACCCGGCTCAGGCAATCAATGATTTGATCACCTTGCAAAATTCTTCATTTTTCACGTGCAGCTATATCCATTGCCCCCGTTTTTATTATCTGACTGGGCTCGCAAACGAGCTCAATACTGACGATCAATCCGCTATTAAGGCTTATCTGGAGGTCTGGCGCCGTTTCCTCGACAGCCCGTATGCGACGATGGCCCGATTCAAGCTGGCAGGACCGGCGGTACTCCCCGGACCGACTATCACTCCCACTCGCACGATCACTCCGACACTTACGAGGACCGTTCAAGCTACCTTCACCCCCACCTTTACGATGACAGTCACGGGAACCCCACCGACGAGCACACCAACCCAACCTACGACGACGATCGCGCCGACTGTCACGCTGACGCCCGAAGGATACAACCCACCGCATCCTTAAAGGCTCGAGAATAAGCGCGTTGTTGCAATGTGGGATCGGCGCGGATGTCATATCCCTTAACCTCCTGGAGACTGGTCCGGAATCCACCGGCGAACGGCGCCTGGAATATGGCTGTCGATGAAGCGCTCCTCGAATCGATCGGTCGGGGAGACTCGCCGCCCATCCTCAGGATGTACGCCTGGGACCCTCCCTGCCTGTCGTTGGGTTTTGCACAATCTGTCCGAGATGTTGACCTGGATAAGTTGAAGGAGAGAGGCTGGGATCTCGTGCGCAGACCAACCGGAGGGAGGGCAATTCTGCATACTGACGAGCTGACATACGCTGTGATTGGGACCCAGGACGACTCTCGGCTCTCGGGAAGTGTGTTGGACAGCTACCGCCGGTTATCGCTCGCATTACTCGCAGCCGTGCACGCCTTAGGCCTCTCCGCCAGAGCAGATGAAATTCATTCAAGAGATAACCAGCCGGAGAATCCCGTTTGCTTTGAGGTCCCATCGAATTTCGAAATTACGGTTGGAGGCAAGAAAATTATCGGCAGCGCGCAGGCCCGCCGCCAGAGATGTATCCTTCAACACGGATCGGTCCCTCTGCGTGGGGATCTGACTCGGATCACACAGGTTCTGAAATTCCACGACGGAAACGATCGGAAAAAGATCGCTGATCGGATATTAAGCCGGGCGACGACGCTCGAAACGGCTTTGGGGTATCCCGTCGATTGGGAAACTGCTTCCCAGGCGATGATGCGCGGTTTCAAGACTGCGTTGAACCTTCGATTTATCCCAGCCGGGTTGAGCTCCCAGGAAGGTGTGAGAGCTTTTGAGCTCTACCATTCCAAATACCGCCATCCAGATTGGACCTTCGAGAAGTAAAGATGGTTATCGGGCTGTTATCTCTCCACATCCACCTTGCAGGCTGCACTTCCCTCAAGGAGAAACGTCGCAGGTTGAAACCACTCCTCTATCGATTGCACCGTCAGTTTAATATCTCTGTCGCTGAGGTAGATCACCTGGATTCCTGGCAAGAGGCTCTCGTCGCATGCGTATTGGTGAGCAATGATAACGGTCACACCCAGCGATCACTCCAGCAGGTGTGTGATTGGGTGGAAACTTCCTGGCCGGATGTTAGCGTGCTCTCAGATCACCTCGAAATTCTCTAAGAGTCTCATCCAGGATACCCTGAGCAGCAGGTGAGAGAACACTACAATGCTAATCCTTCTCCTAACATCTGGAGCAATACTTATCGGATATTGGTTAGTCGCCAAAAGGATTATCCCGCACATTGCTCCACCCACTTCTCAACAGCCTTCCCCTTCCCGCAGACACATGGATGGTCGCGAATTTCTGCCGGTGCGGCCCTTCCCATTATTTGGATACCAATTCAAAGCCATTTCACTGGACCCCGTGATCGGCCCGGTGATTGCCTTGCAATTTGGCTGGCTTCCGGCGCTCCTTTGGCTCCTGCTGGGCTCGGTCTTCATCGGTTGGATCTTGGATATTCTCTCCACACTGTGGTCTTTCCGTCGACAAGGCAACACCCTAGAGACATTGATCACGGCGATGTTCCCCGTCAGGATCAGGACTGCTTTCCTGGTGCTGCTCCTGGTGTACCTGGTAATCCTCTCGAGTGAACTGAGTGTTCTACTCGCCTCAATCATGTCACGCGGTGAAACGGCGGCGATGGTCCTGGCCCTGTGCCTGGGCGGAGGGGTTCTGGGTCCCATCGTCTTCAGATGGCGGGTAAGTCCATACCTTAAAGTATTGTCGGCTGGGTTGGTATTCCTGCTCCTGTATGGAGCGGGCCTCTCATCAGCGGCTCAGGTACCATTCAACCAACTCAACCAATGGCTTGGTGAACAAACCTGGATGACGATCCACCGGCCGTCTGGTTTCGGCGATCTCGCTTCTGTCCAGCTACTCTGGTCTGTTATCCTCTTATGCTTTTGCTATCTATGCGCAATTCGCCCAATCTGGCGGCTCACCGTTCCTATCAACCAGGCAGCTGCCTGGACGACAGCCATCAGCATGTGTCTGGCTGTTTGCGGATGGGTCGCCGGGATAAGCCAGGGAACACTTAACGCCAGGTTTCAATTACCGCCTGTCCTGATGGGAAACCAATCGGGTGTCGGTCCTGTCTGGCCGTTGCTGTTTATGTTGATTTCCACCGGAGCTGTATCAGGCTGGAATGCCCTGGTCACGACACATACGACATCTCATCTGGTGGACAGGGAGAGACAGGTGCTCCCTGTTGCGGGGGGCGCCGGGCTGGGTGGAACCATCCTGGTGCTGGTGGTGATCGCCATGGCTTCGGTTTTCGGTGTTGCGGAAGGATTGTACGATCCAGGCCAGGGTTTTAAGTTAATTGCCGGACCTGGCAGCGTATTTGCCTACGGAATATCAACGACTTATCAAACCATTGGAATTCCGGTGAGAATTGCCGATTCATTTGGGGCGATCCTTTTTGGAATTATTTTGATCCCTGTTCTGCTGCTGGCTTTTCGATTCTCGCGGGATATTGTCGGGGAACTATTCAGGGAAAAAATCCGGGGATTCTGGAGCCCGAATCTGTCTGCGGTTTTAAGCGCGATCCTGGTCTTAATTCTGGTTCTATCCGGATTCTGGCAGCGGCTCTGGCCGCTCTTCCCGGGCCTGAATCAGCTCCTTGCGGGGATTACCCTGGTCGCGATAGCGATCTGGTTATCACGAGAGCGTAGACCTTTCCGATGGCTGTTGTTGACAGGAGTCATATTATCCAGCACAGCGGTGGCGGCACTGGGATACACGTCATTTTACGTATCAATCTTCAAGAATCTCTCCTCTATCGATTATCCGACAATAGGGGGGTTAATCGGCAATCTTGCCACAGCGCTGTTCGGTAGTTCATTCATCGTCATCGGAGTTGTTGTACTGGTTGAGACAGTCTCTGGCAACCGAAAAACGGAAAAAAACAGGGATCAATCACGATAAAGTATTGATTTTTTCCCGTTTTTATCCGATAATAAGACCATCCAAGATGTAACTTTTATGGAATTGAGTGTTTTAAATTACAGACATTAACAACTTAAAAGTACAACCACAACTGATAATGCAAAATAAACCCAGGATCCTCATATTAACCCTTGGGGAACCTTGGCTGGGTTATGGGTATATTTCCAGCTGGTTGTCCTGCTTGCTGGATTACGCCGCCTTTCAATCTTGATGGGTGGCGTATTTCATTTCGCGGAGACACGCGATCGTGAATACGCCATTGTTAGTCGAAATACTGGCCTACGCTCCCACCGCTTTTTATCACTGCACACATTGCGAGGTGGCCTGGCGAGAGACGGGTTTTTCTAATCAAATTCACGATGAACAAATGCGGAGCAGCCTCCCCTCGGACCTTGCCAGGGAATATCAGACACTTTCCGATTGGGTGCAGGGGATAATTAACAGGTACAGTGACCAGGTGATCATTAAAGTAATTGATGTGGCTTCAGTGGAGGGATTGATTAAGTCGTTGAAGTATGGTGTTCGCCGCTACCCGGCAATCGTGATCGATGGAAAAAAGCGGTTTTCAGGGGGAGATTTCCGTAATGCAGGAGAAGCCATCGCAACACTCCTCGGTCAGGAAGAGGCATCCACTACCGCTTGAACCATTCGTCTCAGGTAGTCTGGAAAGGAGGTGTTTCGGTACCAATTCGCAAAATAAATCCACAATCTGTGAGTGGTTTCCTGCTTTTTTAAGTCTGGTAATCGCCTAAAGGAGGAAAAGCATGAATACCTTGTTTATCGTCGTTATCGGAGCGGCAGTCATTTATCTTGCCTACAATTTCTATGCCAGGCGGATCGACAGGGAAGTCATCCAATCGGATCCTAAGCGCGCCACCCCTGCCACGCTTTACATGGATGGCGTGGATTTCATGCCCACGAGCCGGAACATCCTTTACGGGTACCATTTCAAGTCCATAGCAGCTGCTGGACCGATCGTAGGCGTGATCACTGCTGCCAACCTGTGGGGCTGGCTGCCGGCGCTCCTCTGGCTGGTGATCGGCGTCAGTTTCATCGGTTGGGCCAGCGACTACTCCGCGATCATGGTATCCGTCCGCAATGATGGGAACAGCCTGAGTGCGATCTCCCATCGGCTGATCGCCCCCCGGACACGGACCGTCCTGTTCGTGTTCATATTCTTCTACTTGCTTCTCGTCGCAGGCGCGTTCGTCGGTATCCTCGCAGCGATCCTCTCAGCCCGCCCGGATGTCCCCTTCGGGATTCTGGTTCTCGCCTTGATGGGGCTGGCAGCCGGATACATGATGTACCGGATGAAGATGGATCTGATTCTCGTAACGGTCATTGTGGTGGTCGTGACCCTGGCTGCCATGATCCTTGGTCCATTTGGGCAGACACGCGATGCCTCTGGCGCTCTCGTACAGGGGCCTGTCGGTAGGGCTATCGTTGGGTTGAACAAAGGCATCGATGGGATCACTGGAAGCCAGCCGCTCTTCGCCGTCGTAGATCCGACCAACGCCGATCCTCGCATCCCTGCCCCGAACCCCCAGACCGGCGAGCGCCCCCAGACTCCGACGTACGATCCAGCCACAGGATTGATCAAAACACTACCGAACTACATCCTCTGGGTGCTGTTTCTCTTCGTCTTCTCCTATCTGGGAGCCAATCTTGCGATCTGGCGGTTCGCGCAGCCAGTCAACTACATCGGGTTCTGGATCACGCTGCTGGTGATCGGTTTGAGTGCAATTGGTGCCATCCTGGCCCCCCTGACGGGGGCGACCACGCTGAACGCCGCCGGAGAAACGGTGCCGACTGCCAGGTTCGTGCTCCCGGCTTTCTGTTCCGCCGCAAACGTGGAAGCCAAGCTGTGTTCGATTGCCGGAGGAGGTTTCTCGGCAATCGCGGATCGCCCGTGGCAGCCTCTCTGGCCGATGCTGTTCGTGACGATTGCCTGCGGCGCCATCTCTGGCTGGCATGCGTTGTTTGGCTCGGTCGGGACGGCTCGACAGCTCGAATACGAAACGGATGGACTGCCAGTCGGCGGTGGAGCCATGTTCAGTGAAAACACTCTGGCACTGCTTTCCCTGGTTGCAGTCTCCATTGCCGGTACAGGAGGCGGCGGCGGGAGGTTCGCTGCCGGCGTCGGGAAACTGCTGAACGCAGCGACTTTCGGAGCGCTGCCGGAAGCTTTCGGGACCGCGCTTGGGTTCGGGGCTTTCGTTGTGATCGTGCTCACTGTCGTGCAGCTGGTCTTCCGGGTCGCTCGCGTGACTCTTTCTGAATGGGTCGGCGAAGTGATGCCCGCCGTGCACAACATGCATGTATCCACCATCATTACGATGGTCCTGACCCTGGCCCTGGTTCTCACCGGCACATGGGTGTACCTGTGGCAGCTGTTCGGTGCTTCGAACCAGCTGATGGCTGCGTTGAGTCTCCTGGTCGTGACAGTCTGGCTGAAATCGACCAACCGCAATCCGGCTTACGCCCTGTACCCGATGCTCTTTATGTATCTGACCACCCTCGCCGCAACCCTGGTGACAGCGCGCAATCTCTACGAGACCATCGCTACTAACCCGAACATGAGCGGTCTGCCCGTGGTTGGAGCCTGGGCGATGATCGTGGTCTCCATATTGTTAATCGCTGCTGCCCTGTTCATTGGGTGGGATGGGTTGAAAGCATATCAGCGCTACGGAAAAGCTGCCCCCGCAGCACCTGCCGCACAGCCGGGTGATTAGACCTGCGAAGTCAAAGAAGGCCCTTCCGGAATTTTACCCTCCGGGTGGGCCTTCTCCTCAGGGTAAACAGGTTTTCCCAACGTTATTTCCCCACCATCTGCTGCCCCAGGGAACGCACTGAATCAAACAATTCACTGGCATCGGTCGTTCTAGGATTCGGCAGTGGGACATGTACTTCCAGCTGCGGAAATTCACGCCGGACGGCCAGCCGCCAGATCACCGGATTGATCTTCTTTGCGCTTTCCAGCAGGGCAACTGCGTTCTCGCTCGAGACCATTGAACTGGCTTTAGGCGCCAAGAATTGATAACCAGCTAAAGTCCTTTGAGCCCATTGTCTGTTTGCAGCATCCGTGAGTGCTGATCTCCCGCTCCAGCTCTCGGACGCGACGATGTCATACTCCAATCTGGGAGCGCTCATTAACATCCCACGCAGGATCATCATGTCCCGGCGACCGCGCGAGTGTGTCCAGATCCAAAGCCAGGGGACATCACGTGGTTCGAGCAGGAGGACCAGCTCGAAGCGCCTGAAAGGGGGCTTGGCTTTCGCGATCATGAGTTCGACTGCGGAAGACCCCAACCACCGGAGGGTTGTTTTTTCTCCGATTGCTGGCAGCCCCGACTGCATCCACTTTAATACCCGATTCCCACGCCGGATATTGTTGATGACGCCAAACCCGAACCAGCTCATCACAAAAGCGACTGATAGGATCACTAAGGTTTGATAATTATCCATTTACTCAATCCCAGCCTGTGGTGAATATTTTGGAGAATTCCACTCTATTTCTTCGTAAATATTCGGGGATATGATTATAATCTAAGGGAGAATCTCATGCCGAGGTCCACTCCAGCGGAAGGCGATCAACGGGGTAGAAACAGGGGGAAAAGTCTCCGAGAATTCCTGTACGGCATGTTTGGGTACGAGGTCGCCCTACATGCACTCGAAATGCGCTCCAGCATCGAATCCCTGTTTATGCTTGCAACGGTCGGCGACATGATTGGGCTGCCGATCATGCCGCCTTTTTACAGTTTACGCCTGTTGCCCTACCTCGTGCCGAGCATCGCCACCTGGAAGCGCCGCGTCTTGCGTGAGAGAGAGTTCAGCGACGAACACGATTACCATTTACATGGATTATAAATAAGGAGGTTGACATGCCTGAAAAGAAGAAAGGTTTTGTCCAGAATATGAGAGAGGTCATCTACGGGATGGCTGCCCATGACATGAGCCGTTACGCGCTGCGAACCCGGGCCAGCATGGAGCATCTCTTTATCCTGATCACGATGGGGGATATGATCGGTATTCCGATTCTGCCGCCGTATTACAGCCTCCGTCTGCTTCCTTATGTTGTCCCGCAGATTTCAACTTGGAAACGCCGGCTGCTCCGGGAAAAAGACATCTCTGACGCGATGTTCTAAGGGGAGTCACAGATGTCTCTGAAGCGAATCTTCGAACAACATCCTGAAAGACGCTACATCATGTTTGGCGGCAAGGGCGGTCTGGGTAAAACCACCTTTTCTGCAGCAACCGCCTACTGGCTTGCCTCTCAGGGTAAGAAAGTCCTCGTCTTCTCGGTTGACCCCCAGGCAAGCTTATCCGATATCTTCGAAAGGGACATATTTGGTAAAGGGCCGGTGCAGATCATGGAGAATCTGTGGGCCCAAGAGATCGATGCCGACCAGCACATCAAACAGTACCAGAACGAGATCCGTCAAAAAATCCTCGATATGTACGGATTCGATGAGATCCCCGAAGAGATTGAGCAGTATATTCAGGCAGCATCCGCAGAACCTGCCATGGAGGAGAGCGCAATTTTCGACGCTGTGGTCGACATCGTTGTTGAGGGGAATTATGACTACTACATTTATGACCTGGTCCCCCTCGGTCACGCCCTGTATTACCTGAGCATGGCGAAAGTGTACGACGAGTGGATCAATAAGATCACGAAGCTGCGTGAGGAAATGCGGGAATACGAGGAGATGGTTTCGCGTCTTAAGCGGGAGCGAGAATTAGAAGAAGACGCAATCTTACGAGAACTGCTCTATATTCGGAGCAGGATTAATGAATCCTCCAATATTCTAACAGATCGGGAGAAGACCGCATTCTTTTTCGTCGTCGTACCAGAGGAGATGATCCTGATTGACACCCAGAAAGCAGCCGGTCTGTTCGCTAAATTCGACGTTCCGATCTCGGGTTATATCGTCAACCGGGTTGTGCCAAGAGACCTCTTGAGGCTCGAGATACCAGCTTACTTACGCAACCGCATCGAAATGCAGGACCGATACCTTGAACAGATCGGGGTGATGTTCAGCGATCAGGTCGTCGCTCACGTGCCCGAACTCGAGCGGGATGTGGCTGGATTGCCAATGATCAAGACGCTATCCGAGATTATGTATGCCGATTAGCGAGGTGAACCGATGGATCGCATAGAGACCAGCATGAAGGATTATTTTAGTCAGTCACCTGACCTGCGGTACATCTTCTTTGGCGGTAAAGGCGGGGTCGGAAAGACCGTCATGGCTGGAAGTACAGCCTTATGGCTGGCGAATCAGGGGAAACGTGTGATTCTGGCCTCCACAAATCCGGTCCACAGTTGCAGCAGCTTGTTGAATCAGAATGTATATGGAAAACCAACCCAGGTGGAAGGCATTCCCAACTTTTGGGCATACGAGATCGATACCAAAGAGACCATCGAAAGATCCAAGCAGGAGATTCGCGAGAAGATCCAGTGGTTTCTAAAATTTGCGGATATCTCCACGAAGGCGGACGATTTCGTCGAATCAGCCACCATGAATCCAGCCTTCGAAGAGTCAGCCATGTTTGAAAATATGGTCGAACTCATGCTGAAGAATGAATACGATGTTTACGTATTCGACACAGCGCCGACGGCGAATGCCCGTCGATTGTTAGGAATGTCAAAAATCTATGTGCTCTGGGTGAACAAGATGCTCAAGAGCCGGGAAGAAGCCCGTTCTCTCCGTGAGATGCTGTCCTTCACCAAGAAGAAGGAGGCTGATCCGCTGATGGACTATCTGGTTGCATTCCGTGACCGGATGAGCAAAGCGCGGGACCTTCTCACGGATCCTCGATTAACGGCCTTCTTTTTTGTGACCCTGCCTGAAGCACTCCCCATCGCAGTAATCACCCGTTTTATCGGCTGGTTCCACGATTTCGGAATACCGGTTGGAGGTGTGGTCGTGAACATGCTGATCGATCGCAGCCAGGTCACTGAAAACTCTCCGGATTTTGTCCGAAATCGGGTTGGGATGCAAGACCGTTACATGGAAGATATCTGGGAGAAGTTCGACGGCATGGTCCGCTCGCTCGTTCCTCTTTACGAAACTGAGGTATGCGGCACACCCATGCTGCTTCGATCAGCTAAAAGCCTCTTCTCTTGATTTTTAACTTATAATTCACCAGGATGCTTCAGTTATTGACCATAACATCCGGTCTCTTACCTGGATCACTTCGTGCAGCTTGAAACATTAAAGCACCTTTTCCAACGGAGATCTTTTCAAATGGACCTAGGATTGACAGGTAAAACTGCGCTCATCACAGGCGCAAGCCGCGGGCTGGGCTTCGCGATCGCTCTACTCCTGGCACGCGAAGGGTGTAAAGTCGCGATCAACAGTACCAATCAGGACAACGTTCGCGCAGCTGCCAGGAAAATCAAAGAAAAAACCGGAATAGTCGCGGTTCCCTTGGTTGGAGACGTGAGCGATCCGCAGGTCCCTGCCAGGTTAGTGGAAGAGGCAGTTCGCACTCTCGGCGCTCTGGATATATTGGTGACGAATTCGGGCGGTCCGCCAGCGGGAAAATTCACCGATTTTGACGATGCTGCGTGGGAAAAAGCCGTGAACCTGGTATTCTTGAGTCACGTCCGCCTGATCCGCGCTGCATTGCCGCACCTCCGTGTATCCAGCACGCCAAGCGTGCTGACCATTACCTCGTATTCCGTCAAACAGCCCATCCCTAACCTGGTGCTCTCGAACAGCATCCGCTCTGCAACTGTGGGTTTGACGAAATCCCTGGCTTTGGAATTGGGGAGTGAAGGCATCCGGTTCAACTCGATCCTTCCGGCATGGACGGAGACTGAACGCGTGCAAGAATTGATGGCACACCGGGCAAGACTGAATAACACCACGGTAGAAGAGGAAATTGCCAGGCAATCGAAAGAAAGCCCGCTCGGCAGGATGGCAAAACCGGAAGAATTTGCAAACGCCGCGGTGTTCCTGGTCTCCCCCGCAGCATCCTACATCACTGGCGTCATGCTGCCAGTGGATGGAGGCATGTACAAAGGAACCTGCTGATCGAAACCGGAAGGAGTTCTGAGCCCGAATCGACCTCCCGCGCAACCTGTGGGTCTTTCACATTCGATCAGACTTCATTGTTTCGACTCGAATCGATTCTTCAGCGCGAAGTAAATGTAATTCTGCCAGAGAGGAATAACATCCTCTTTGTGGTAATCGTGTGATGAATGGGTCTGGATGATGAATCTTCCATCAATGCAGGTTGCCAGGGTGCCGTGGCTGCTCTTCTCCCAGGCCAGGTTGCCGGCTAACAGGGCTGCATCTCCTCCAGAAGCCAGACGAATAAAATCTCCAGCATCTCCAAACCATTCGAGGTTGTAATGCGCGAGAGACATCCCTTCGTTCGGTTCGTGGAATATGGGATGCTCCGGGTTCAACCACCAGATTGAGCGGGATTCATTGGGGGGATCGAACCAGTCTGCCTGGAATTCTACACCACAGCGGATGAGCAGGGAGCTGATCCGGCCACCTGCGATCTCGTCCAGGTTCCATATTTCCAAAATGACAGAGGAACCCTGGTTGAGGGCATCGTTCAAGTAATCGAAGAATTCGCCGCGAACTCCACTGCGCGCTTCCACCCCTGTGATGATCAGATCCCAATCCGTTCCAGACAATAACTGCGCTTTGAAGTCTCCGACGGCATCCTTAACATCAATATACGTCAATCCCATGATATCAAGAGACGTTTTTATGTATCTTTCCAGGTAAGCTCCAGCCACATCCTCGAATAATAGAATTCTTGCAGAGCTCAGCCAGGCATCGAAATCCGGGGTTGGGGTCGGCGTAGGTAGGACGGGAATTAGCTCCAATGTTTCGACAGGTTCGGGGGTAGGCGTATATGTTGGTGACAGAGTCGCCGGGGTCACTTGAACTGGCTGGGTCTCCGCCGATGATTTCGTCTCAGCAACAGCAGTCAACTCAGCTGCCTGTTGAGCAATGAGTGTCCCCTGGACACTCAACGCGATCTGCGTTGCATTTTCTTCTTCGGCTACTTTCTGAGCAATCTGGGTCCCCTGCGCGTCCAGGGCTGCTTTTGTGCCTGCCAGATCATCCCCACTGCCTGGCAGCTGATTGCAGCCCGCTATCAGCAGAATTAATAAGACCGAAAGAGCCAGGATGACGATCTGGGTTGGCTTTTGATACCATCGGACGAAGTGCAAGGATTTCACCCTCTCCTCCCCATCAAATAGATTCCATTTATCGATTTCTTGATTTTCATTCACGTTTGTGAGATTATATTGCGATATCTCAATTTCCTCAATGTAGCTTGCAGAATTGATGGTAATTCGAAACAGATCCTGACAGCATTGAAGGCACGCCTCACCGTAGCCAGGAGGCCTGCCTTCAAGTTTGTTTTACCACCAATATTTGTTTCGGTCCTGGGAAACTATTGAAGGTGGAGCAGGATTTTTCCCGCGCTCCAGAGGGATTCCAGCTTGTAATATTCCCGTCGTTCAGGCGCGAATAGATGCACGATCACATCGCCGAAATCGACGAGTATCCAGCCGTGGTTCGCAAGTCCCTCAACTCGAGCATATAAATCATATTTCTTTTTAACCTGTTCGATTGCGGAATCAGCCAACGCCTGAAGCATCCTGTCACTGGTGCCAGAACAGATGACAAAATAATCGGCAAAAAACGCAACCTCATGGATATCGAGCAGGACGATGTCTTCACCCTTTTTTTCTTCCAGGGCATTCACGATTGTGCGGGCAAGATCCAATGTATCCAGTGCTCACCTCATACTGTGTAGGTAATTTTCCAGAATCTGAATAACTTGATCGGATGCTTATTTGAAAGCCGGATCATCGCGCAGAGGCGCGGAAAACAGGCTGGTGTAGATCGCTCCTCCCGGTCTCAGATCGCTTCTATATAAATGCACCTCCCTGATGCGGGCGGCTCCGAGGAATCCAACACTCGCCGCATCCAGGACATCGACCAATCGGGCAATCTCCTGGGGAGAGGCGTTCTTCTGCACACGCCCGATAGTCAGGTGAGGTGAAAATGGGCGATCCTCCCGAGAATATCCCAATTTCTCAGTCTCCCCTTCGACGGCTTTCTGGAGAGCATACAATTCCGGCGGCGCTTCCAGGCCTATCCACAACACCCTCGGCTTCTGGATCTTAGGATAAGCTCCCACACCGCCAACGCTGATCTCGCAAGCACTGTGCAATGCTCCGACCTTTCTCAGGATTTTCTGCAATAATTCGATATTCGAAACAGAGACGTCGCCAAGAAACTTCAAAGTCAGGTGCATGTTTTCAACAGGCACCCACCGGACAGGCACTCCTCGGCACAGGTTCTGCATCTGTTCGGAGATTTCGCCGACACGAGACAAAATCTCGGGGGAGAGGTTAACAGCAATGAAAGCCCGAATTACTGGCATACACGATCAAATACTAGAAAGCTCGAAATACCCGGTGAAAACATAGCATAAAGCGGGCAATCACGCAAGTGCGCCACCTCGGAATCACATCGAAAAGGCCTGTAGTTTCCGGTAATCCTCCTCCGTGTCCACGTCGAGCAACGCCTCGACCCCAAACCACTCTACCCAGTCGATCGAATATCTGGAAAACACACCTCGACCACCTGTATCGCCTTCCAATGTCAGCAGATCTGGAAAAGTTGAACGATCGAACAGCACTGGATTCCCTCGTTGGCCATCGACTATCGGCGCGACAACCGGCGAGAGGTCCGTGGCGTGCTTTTGGATCAATGCCTGCACCAGGATCGCTGGGATTTGGGGTTGATCTACGAGCAGAAACACCGCACCTCCTACCTCCCTGGGCAGGCTTTTAATGCCCGCCCTGACTGAGCTGGCCTGCCCAGATTCCCATTGAAGATTTTCGACGATTGTCAGGGAGAAATCCCTCACAGCCTCACGGACAAGATTCCCTTCCGCACCGGTAACCAGGACGATTGGGGATAGTCTAGCCTGTTGTGCGGTTCGAACGACATGCCTGACAAAAGGTTCGCCTTTCCACGTAAGCAGGGGTTTCGGTTTACCGATCCGGGCCGACGCCCCCGCCGCTAGGATGATCCCAGCAATGCCCTCGTAGACAGCGAATACCTTTCGGGATTCCGTTTCGGATTTTTCTCGGCTCGCATCTACGTCTGATACTTTTGAAGCGCTCGATCTTATTAAGGAACTCACGATCGCTGCATCGAAGGACGGGATCAGCTGACTGGCGATGAAATTGGCCGATGCCTGCAGCTCCTCTGTGTCCGCTTGATTCAAAAGGACAACCCGGCGAGCACCCATCGGGATGTTCTTCATCCCCCCTTGCTCGTGCAGCAGCGCCCGGCTGATATGACCTGCGGTGATGGTCTGGCCCGGCTCCGCTCCTGAGATACGTGCGAACAATTCCGGGCGGTGGACCCACTCCTCGATCAGAGGTCTGTGCAAGCCGGCTAACCCGGCAACTAGAACGACCTGGTCCACATTCCGCGGGATGTTCGGTTCATGCCCTGCTGGCGCTTTCAATGGACGCAGGCGGGAGCCGTCGGCTTCGATCAACAGCGGTATCGACCTCTCCTTTGCAGCTGCGATCAATTTTCCAAGCGTATCCAATCTCAGACCGGAAATCCGGTCCATCGGTGCCCACGGTCCGGTGAACAGCGTCACCCCATCCGGTTTGATTTCCTTCAAATCGAGCTCAGGAGCTGCCTCATCGACAACCAGGTGCCGGTCAGCGAATGTCGCCTGGGGAACTGCCAGGTGTGTCGAGACTGATAAAAACACTGGCGGCGACAGCTCTCGCGCGATCCGGAACATCGCAGTAGATTTCCCTCCTGCTCCTACGAAGGCAATACTGTCTTTGGTTCCGATGCGCAACGCGCGCGCAAGAGTGAGTTCCAGGGGAATCAGCTCCACATGAAATTTCGCAATTCTCGCCTGGAGAAGATGGCTTCTAGGACTCCTCCGCCTATCGCCAGCGATTTATCCGACACCAGGGTGCACAGGCGGGGATCGTTCCTCGGATCCAGATCTCCGATTTTTTGTCCCAAACTGACGTTCAGACCCGGATAAAGCAATCCACGCAGGATGCCCTCGAACGGAGCGGTCAACTGAAAGCCGTCCACTTCCGCGATGAGATCGCCCTGAGTCACGTGGTCACAGATCTGCCTGACAGGCGTGAAGACTCCCTCCGCTGGCGAGCGCAGGACGCGCTGGCGATACAAATCCCCAAATCCTTCCGGTTCACCTGTATCTGGCTGGGCGAGACCGGCCCAAATCGTGCGCCCCATGTAGTGACCGCGGTTCGTTTCGATGACAACGTGGCAATTTTCTCCGGCGATAAATCCTGGTCCAAGACCGATCACGAGATCTGCTGCTCCTATATCTGTCTCAGGTGGACGTTTGGTCATGCGTGCATCCACGAGTACTAGAGGGAGCACTTTTCTTCCTATAAGTTTTAATTCCCCCAAGACCTCGCATTCTGGATCGACCAGGACCGGAATCTCGCCCTTATCGAAGACCTGTTGAATGGCATGGTATTCGGGGATTCTTCTGGCTGTTACACCTTCGACTGTCCACTCTCCCTCGAAGACCGCCTGAGCAAACGAGACCAGCCGACGGACCACAAGGGGTGCTGGGAGCTCGGTGATGACTACGCGCAGCCCAGCTCGATGGAGGCGCAAGGCAACCCCGCTCGCCAGATCTCCGCCGCCGCGGACCACAACCGTCAGCATCTCTGTCTAGATCTTCCCTAGGCCTCGGAGCACTCTCTCAGGGGTTAGAGGAAAATCCGTGAACCAGACTCCAGTCGCATCGTGCACCGCCGCGACAACTGCCGGGGTGAGTGGAAGGAACGGCATTTCCGCCATTCCCCGTGCGCCCCATGGACCGTTTGGATCTGGAAATTCGAGCACCAGGGACTTGACCTCCTCAGGAATGTCCAGGACCGTCGGGATCAGATAAGTCGAGAGGTGCTGGGTCTGGACATAGCCTCCCTCCTGGACGAAATTCTCAAGAATGGCATACCCCTCAGCCTGAACAACCGCGCCTTCTATCTGTCCCTCGATCTGTTGGAGATTGATCGCCTTGCCAACATCATTTGCAGATACAACTTTGACCAGCCTGACGTGCCCGGTCTGCGTGTCAACTTCAATTTCTGCAGTCTGGGCGACATAGCCGTAGCTGAAATTCGGCATCGAATATCCGGTCTCTGGGTCATATGGTGTAGTTCTTGGGGCAAGGTACTGGTAAGTCGCCACTGCAGGCCGATCCTCGGCGTGCCATTTCTCAAGCGCGGCTGCTGCGGCCCCCCTGATCGAATTTCCTGCCATGAACGTCATCCTAGAGGCGGATGCGCTTCCGGAATTCCCCGTAAGCGCGGTGTCTGAGAGGATCAGCTCGACTTTTTGGAGAGGCACCCCCACCGCTTCAGCTGCCATTTGCGCCATGACCGTGTGTGCCCCTTGCCCTACTTCTGCTCCCGCATGACGGACGATGACGCGTTCGATCTCCGCCCCACCATGCAGTTCCACGGTTGCCCAGCACTGCTCCTGGTATCCGAATGAAAAACCCACGTTCTTGAAGGCGCACGCAAAACCGATCCCCCGTTTTAAGTTAGGTGCGGCTGCCTTCTCGGTCCTGACATCACGTTTCCATCCAGATGGACTGGGGTGCCATCCACCCGCTCTCGCGCATTCCTCGACGACCTGGGCGATCGAAACGCCTTTAGGCAGTGGTGTGCCGACGCTCAATAATGACCCCTCCCGCAATAGATTGCGCATCCGGATCTCTACCGGATCCATCTCCAATGCTTGTGCAAGCCGGTTCATCTGCATCTCTGCCGCAAATGCACCCTGGGGACCGCCGAAACCTCGAAAGGCCCCGTTTGGGATGTTGTTTGTATAGACAGCGTAAGAGTCCACCTCGACGTTGGAGATCTCATACGGACCTGTGCACATCAGTGTGGCGTTTCCAAGCACCTTCGTTGAAGTATAGGCGTACGCTCCGCCGTCAGCGATCACCTCAGCTTTTGCGGCGACGATTTTTCCCTCCCGCGTGGCGCCCCACTTTGCCCGGATGACGTAGGGGTGACGTTTGTGGTGCCCGATGATCGATTCCTCTCGACTCCAGATGATTTTTACCGGTCGCAGGATCCCTCGCTGGGACAGTCGCCACGCTGCCAGCGCCAGCACGATCTGCACGGACATATCTTCTCTTCCTCCAAATGCCCCTCCAATCGCCGGGTAAATCACACGCACCTGATCTTCGGGCAGCCCCAACGCATGTGCGATCTGTTCCCGATCTTCATGGGTCCACTGACCAGCGACCTCCACTGTGACCCTCCCCTCCGGGTCGATGTACGCAATACCGGCTTCTGGCTGGAGGTAGGCATTTTCCTGAGGTGGTGTCCGGTATTCTCCCTCCACGACGACATCAGCCTGGGCAATCGCTGTGGAATAATCTCCCTTACGAATGCGATAATGGCAGAAGATGTTTGAGCCCCGGTCAGGATGCACCAGGGTCGCTCCAGGGCGCATCGCCTCTACAGGATCGGTTTCGATCGGCAGGTCTTCGTATTCCACCCGGATGAGCTCCCGGGCTGCGCTCGCGATCGCTTCCGTCTCTGCAACCACCAGGGCGACCTGGTCGCCGATAAACCGCACTCTGTCTGCATAGGGTTTCGTCGAGCCTGGTCCGCTCAGGACCGGTTGGTCCGGGATGTTCAATCCATACTCATTGACCGGCACATCTTTGGCTGTAAAGACAGCCAGCACCCCTTCCATCGATTCTGCTCTGGAAGTATCGATGGAACGAATTATTGCGTGAGGTCGATTTGCAAACAGGATCTTCATCGCTGCCTGACCGGGTTTGTTTATATCGCCGGGGAACAGAGTCCTCCCGGTGACTTTACCCAGCGCATCGATGCGTTCGACCGATTGACCAATCTGGGACATGTGTAAGCTCCTGCCCGTGTCGGGAAATCCCCGGAGTGTGAATGAATTGTCAAACCTGATTATACCTTGCTGATCCAGGGAGCATTCCTTGCCGATTGAATTTGGAGAAACAAAGGTGTAATTTGTCATCCTGGTTTGGAGCTGAATCATCACTAGAAAATAGCAAATAGCACTACCGGAGCTTAAAAATTAATTATACGATCAACGGGTACAGGAGATCACAATTCCCCGTTCCTTTCCAAGACCGACCAGAAATATTGTTGTCCTGGCTGACTTTCCAGGATTCGAAATGTCTCGGACTCCATGATTTCCCATCCGGATCGCAATTTGTGTGACAAGGAATAAAATTGTACAATACACATACAATTACTTGACAATACCTGTTTATTTTGGTATATTCCTCGAGGTCTCAGCAGCAAGGCCTGTTTGTGCAGATCGCCCAGGCGGAGCCAATACTGAATCTGATTAGCTGTACGACTTTCACGCAAAGTTGGTAAAATCTGGTGTCTAATTCAAGGAAAGTGGTCATCATCGGAGCGGGGATGGGCGGGCTGGCGGCAGCGTTACGCCTGAAACGGCACGGCTTTGATGTGACCATCCTCGAAAAGCTGTCCCATCCTGGAGGACGGAGCAACCTCCTCAAGGAAGGAGGGTATCGCGTCGACACCGGTCCCACCATCCTTGTCATGAAAGAGGCGATCGCGGAGACTTACCGGGCAGTCGGCGAGGACCTCGAAGACAGGCTCAAATTCATCCGGCTCGATCCGAACTATCGGATTTATTACCACGATGGGACTTATCTCGACCTCTACAGCGACACCGCACGGTTATCGGCGGAGATCGAAAAAATCCAGGCGGGTGCTGCTTCGAATCTTCAGCGCTTCATGCAGTTGAGTGATAAAAAATATCGCCTCGGGATGACTTTCGTGGACCGGAATTACGAGCGCATGACTGACCTCATAAACCCTTCCGCAGTATTCCGCCTGGTCCAGACCCGGTCATACGAGAGACTTTACCATCAGGTCAATAAGACCTTTAACAACGACAAACTCAATAAGGCGTTCTCCTTCCACTCCATGTTCCTCGGTCTGTCCCCCTTCGATGCACTCGCCATGTACAGCCTGATCACTTACGCAGACCTCGCCCTGGGTATGTGGTATCCCCTGGGGGGAATCTATTCGCTGGTCGAGGATATGGTCGAGCTCGCAACCGAGATGGGTGTTGAACTTCAGTTGAACACACCGGTAACTGAGATCTGCGTGAAGGACCACCGAGCAACCGGGGTGCGCCTCGCATCCGGAGCGGAAATCCATGCCGACATCGTGATATCGAATGCAGATCTCCCCTACACCTACCGCATGTTGATCGATCAACACCATCGTAAAGAATACCCGGATCGCAAGATCGAATCGATGAAGTATGCCTGTTCCGGCTTCCTGCTCTACCTCGGCGTGGATCGCACATACCCCCATCTACGCCACCAATCGCTTTACTTCTCTCGGGATTATCGCGCCAATCTGGATGCGATATTCCGGAAGAAGACGGTTCCCCAGGAACCTTCTTTCCATATGAATGTCCCTTCCGTCACCGACGAGAGTGTGGCGCCTCCTGGACATACCCTGATCTACCTCCTGGCGCCAATGCCCAACCTGCAGGCAGACATCGATTGGAGAATGGCTGCTCCACTCGTCAGGGAATCTCTCATCAAGCAACTGGAAGCCATCGTCGATCCGGATATCCGTAAACACCTCGTGTGGGAGAGACACTACAGCCCTCCTGATTACTATCGGGATTTCAACGCAGAATGGGGAACAGCTTTCGGTTCTCTGTCCCATGGGTTTTTTCAGTCCGCGTATTTCCGGCCCCACAACAAGGCGCGTGATATCGACAATCTATACTTCGTTGGGCAGGGGACCTATCCAGGGATCGGCTTGCCAATGGTCCATCTATCAGCCAAACTGGTTTCAAAAAGGATTATTCAGGAATGGAAATAAACGAACGAGCCATCACGCCCCTCAGCCATAAGATTCAACTCTCACCGGGAATAGCCTCGTCACGCGACTACGCCTACTGCCGTTCGGTGATGCACAAGGCAAGCCAGCGTTATTCGTTCGCCAGCAAATTCCTGCCGTGGTGGAAACGCAGACACGTAGAAGCGTTATACGCTTTCCTGCGAGTGGGGGACGACCGGGTTGACGTATCTTATTCCGGCTTTTCTTCTCCCGAAGCGGCGATCGATGATTGGGAAACCCTGTATCACAGCGCTTTCGAGAGGGGAGACAGTGCTCATCCAGTGATGCGTGCCTTCCTTGATACGGCAATCCGTTTCGGAATCCAGAAATCCGTGATGGCGGCGTATTTTCGGGCGATGAGGGACGACCTGTGGATTACGCGGTTTGCAACCCTCGATGATCTGTTGAGATATATCGAGGGGAGTGCGATTCCAGTCGGAAGGGCTATGACGCACATTCTCGGAGTCCGCAGTCCTTTCACGCTCGAGGACGCTCTTCCGTTCGCAGACAGATTATCCATTGGAATGCAGCTGAGCAACTTCCTGCGCGATATCGACGAAGATTACAAACTCGGAAGGATCTACCTGCCGTTGGAAGACCTGGATCGATTTTCCGTAGCGGAGAACGACATCGCGCGGCGGAAAGTCACCCCTCACTTCGTCGAGCTGATGGAATTCGAGATCGATCGCACAGTAAATTTCTATGCCGGGGCGATCCCCGGCGTGAGAATGTTGGCTTCCGGACGATGGGGAGTGATGAGCGGGCTGCTCATTTATCGAGCTATCCTGGACGATATCAGACGGGCGAATTACGATATATTTCAAAGAAAAGCAGATATCTCTACATTCGATAAAATTCGTCTCGTTGGGATATCTTTCTGGCGGGTTGCCTCAAATCCCTCCAAATAATCGTTTTATTGAGGACCTTTACGAGCAAAATTCCCATCCCCAGAGCCTCATCGTAGTTCAATTGTTATAATACATCTGCTCAGCAGACATACCACATTTCACGAGGCTCTCATGATCGACATCCCAGATTCCGATATTCTCCCCCTTGCGATGCAGCATACATTCTGGACCTGGTCAGCGCAAGGTAGTGTGGCGCCGATCCCCGTCAAACACGCGAAAGGGGTGTATTTTTGGGATGTGAACGATAAACGGTACCTGGATTTCAATTCGATGTTGATGTGTGTCAACATCGGGCATGGCGACGAGCGGGTTATCCAGGCCATCATTGATCAGGCCCGCCAGCTTCCCTTTGCCAGCCCCTCGATGGCAACCAGACCTCGAGCGGTGCTCGGGAAGCTGTTATCAGAAATCACACCCGGGACTCTGAACCGGTTCCTGTTCACCTTGGGAGGCGCAGAAGCGAACGAAAACGCGATCAAGCTGGCTCGAGCTTTTACCGGCCGCCACAAAATTCTCGCCCGATATCGTTCCTACCACGGCGCGACTGCCGGCGCCATGGCGCTGACAGGGGACCCGCGCCGGCTGGCCTGGGAGCCCGGTCTCATGCCCGGCGTGGTGCATTTCCTCGACCCTTATCGCTACCGGTCGACCTTCCATCGCCGGGATCGGGAAATTTCGGAATCGGAATTCACCAAAGACTATCTTGACCACCTCGAAGAGATCATCATGTACGAAGGTCCACAAACGATCGCCGCGATCATCCTTGAGACGGTCACCGGGACGAACGGGATTATCATTCCCCCGGAGGGTTATTTACAGGGTGTACGGGAGCTGTGCGACCGGTATGGAATTCTGCTCATCGCGGACGAGGTCATGAGCGGGTTTGGCCGCACCGGAAAGTGGTTCGGCGTCGATCATTGGGGAGTGGTTCCCGACTTGATGACGATGGCTAAAGGTCTGACCTCTGCTTACGCTCCATTGGGGGCAGTCGCGATCAGCGACAAGATCGCAGAATATTTCCAGGATCGCGTCTTTCAAAGCGGGCTGACATATAACTCACACCCGATCTCGTTAGCCGCAGCGATCGCCACAATCCAGGTCATGCACGAGGACAGACTCGTGGATCGTGCCAGCCAGATGGGTCTTGTCTTGCGCCTAAAATTGAACGATCTTGGGGAGACCCATCCCTCCGTCGGAGAAATACGTTCCATCGGGTTATTCAGTGCCATCGAACTCGTCCGGGATCGTGCTACCCGTGAACCGCTTGCACCGTACGACAACACGAGTCCTGAGATGACCGCGATTAAGCAATATTTGCTCGACAACGGCGTGTATGCTTTCGTTCATTGGAATGTCATACTGGTTGTTCCTCCGCTGATCATAACGGAGGAACAGCTCGAAGAAGGATTCGCCGTGCTGCATAAGGCGTTAGAGATCGCGGATGCTGCCGTGCGCCATTAACTACGTTTTCGAGCTGACTCGAGAGCCAGAATTCTTCTCAGAATTGCCACGCTGACGCCGTATGTCGCATCCATCCCATAATAAGACAGGCTCCCTGTCCCCAGATTCCTCCCTTTGCTGAGGGGTGTATCCGATGCATAGTGCATGATGCCCAGGTCGAAGGGGATTCCGTACAAATTAACAACTTCGTTCACCGGATGGCGTTGGGGGCGGAACATTTCATAGACTGCCGAAAGATACGACCCCGCTTCCATCTCGATATCCGTGTATCCCTCCCTGTAAAAAACGTCCATGTAGCGCTCATTCTGGAGAAATGTCCCCCGAACACTGACAGCTTTCTGGTTGTCAAGAACCGCCCCATAGATCACATACGGGACCACGTCAGCAGCGGTGAAAGAGTTTGGGAAAAGATAAGTGTTGCGGGACTGTTCGTCATGGACCACGTTAGGGATCATGACGTCCCCTATTACCCCGTTCAGCGAGGCTGCCTTTCCGGTGACGTATACTCCGAGAATTTCGCCGACTTCTTCAGCAATCTTCGAAAGGATGTTGTAAGCGGCCAGCCCCAAAGGGTAATCAATGTTGATAATCAGGGCATCGCTGTCGGGCAGCGCGGATAGGTTTGCCCCGACTCGGGGGTCCATTCTTTCGGGCTTTAAATCTCGGATCCTAATAATCTGCGCCTCGACATCGAAACTATGCAGGCTGGGGATCCGATCGATGCCCAGGATTCGCTCGTGCTCTTCGAGTTCCGGTTCCAGCCCCTTCCCTCGCTCCGTCCGCATGAATTTCTTGAAAACATAGTACAAGAAATTTTCACGGTTGGAAGGAACGCGCTTTTCTTCGATTTTAATCCACTCTTCGAGCAGCTCCTCGTTGCCGGGTTTATTAATAAATTCGACCAGCATCTCTCGATGTTCGCGTGCAAATCCTGACAGTAGATTGACCACGCTGTGGGGATTGCTCGAGATGAAATATACCGGAGATTCATCGAGACGCTCACAGACACGCTCGATATTGTCCCACCAGATTCGGGTCGCCCGCCAGTATTCGCTCATCGATCCGCTCAACAGTTGAACTCGGAGATCGCAGGGTTTTTCGAAAATCGCCTGCAGGTTGCATAAAAATCTGTCCCCCCAGATTTGCTTGAGCAGATCCAGATCTTCGAACGATATCTTTGACAGTTGCGTTATTTGTTCCCTTGCGGAGAAGATCTCCTCTACCTCATTGATTAGATTCGCATTGGGCAAGAGGTGAAAGAATGCATGGATCTTGTTCCATTCGATCTGGTAGGCGGTAAGCAGAGGGATGACATCGTCGATGTCGGTCCGGCTGGCGATGTAGCAGGCAAGCGTATCGGATCCGTTATAAAAGCAGCGCCTGCGTCTTGCTGGCGCGGATACCTGCTCCCAGGTCTCGACCTCGCCGAAACCCCGGCGTCGGAATACACCAGGGCTCTGACCCAAAACGACCAGCTTCACATCCGGCATACAGGGAGGCAGCCGCAAGATCGCGTACACGAACGCCGACATGTCCGGGACCGTATCCCTAGCTCCGGAATGGAGTAAGGACTTCATCCGGGCATGCGCCTCTTCGAGGGTACGGATCTGGACTTCAGCGGTTGACCTTAAGAGTGAATAATACGTTCTCTGGTAGAGCTCGATGTCTTCAGACGCAGTGCTGGGGACGGTCCTTTCCATACCTGGATATCAATCCGGGGGAGCGTCCAGTGGCCCATAACGTGGTGGCCCAAATAATCGATACAATAACGCATAGACCACTGTGAGCAAACCGAACGCAAGGATAATGATCAGGATTGTGACCGCAAGATCGACTGCGTAGACAGGCCCCAGGATCGGAATTGCCAGCGATCCTCTCATTTCTGCAGGGATCCTGATCCATCCCTGCCTGGAATTCTCCTGCACCAGGAGTCTTGCAGCTGCGAAGGAAATAATCGGGACCACGACGAGCAGCAGGCAGCCGATCCCCCGCCACAAAGGGTGGGCTGCAATATCTCTTAAAGAAGTTTGCGGGTGAAGGTAGGGACGGGTGTATTTACTCATGTGTGCTATCCATCTGGCTGGCGCGTTCGATAGCAGAGATGATCTTGTAATAACCCGTACACCGACACAAATTTCCGGTGAGTGCGTCCTGGATCTCTCTCCTGGTAGGGCGAGGTTTTTCTTCTAGCAGCTTCACTGCAGATAATATGAAACCCGGCGTGCAATAACCACACTGGACTGCACCCTCCTCGATGAAAGCCTGCTGAACGGGGTGCAACCGCCCGTTTGCTGCCAGGCCCTCGATGGTGACGATCTCAGCCTGGTGAGCTCGCGCGGCTGGCACCATACAGCTCATCACTGCAACTCCATCGAGAAAAACCGTACAGGCTCCGCATTCACCTTCCGCGCAGCCTTCTTTGGTGCCGGTCAGCCCGCCCTCTTCCCGCAGCAGGCGGAGCAATGTTTTTCCTTGAGCTCCCCAAAAGATGTGATTCACGCCGTTTATTTTCGTCTGGATCGGTCCTTCAGAGTGATGATGCGTTGTCACCTCGATTGCGGCAGCTTCTCCACGGTAATCTCTCCCCCAAAGGAGGACTGGTTGAGAAGGAAGGATAGAAGCTTCTCCTCTCCCTGAAAGAGCTCTCAAACTCCGCAAAGTGCACACCTTCACCATTTCCCGTCTGTAGACGCTCGATCCGCGCACATCATCGATTGGTCTGGCAGCCTGTTCTGCCAGACGCGCTGCAGCATCGATCGTCTCCTCGTCAAGCCGGCTTCCAGTCAGGCGCGCTTCGGCTTCCCCGGCGTGAATTATTGTCGGCGCGACGGACCCGAGGGTGATGGTTGCCTTCTGGATCGCCCGTTGGGACCAAGGTTTATACGAATCATCTTCAAATTCCAGGACTGCGGCGACATTTACGACGGAAATTGCCTGAGCCCGGCGTAAACCGAGCTTGATGAATGTCCCCAGCTGGTTCGGTTTCATTGCCGGGAATGCAATATCCACCAGCATTTCGTCTGGTCGCATGACTGTCTTTCTCACCCCCGTGTAAAAATCCTCCAGCGACACGGTCCTTTCACCGGATCTTGATCGCAAAGTAACCTTTGCGCCTAATGCCATCAAGGGAGTGATCGTATCATTTGCAGGAGAGGCAGTGATCAAATTGCCGGCGACGGTCCCCCGGTTTCGGATCTGCGGTGCGCCTACTTCCCACGCAGCCAGCGCGAGCGGTCGGGCGCGGTCGCGAATCAATTTCGAAGCCACACAGTGGTTATGGGTCACGAGGGGTCCCAGATGGATGAAATCATTTTCATCGAGATGGATCCTGTCCAGACCTGCGATCCGGGTGATATCGACCAGCGTCTCGATCCCACGCCGGACCCCGCGTTCGATCTCCAGGATCAGGTCAGTTGCTCCTGCAACGATGCGTGCGGCTGAGCCGCGCGTCTCCAGGATTTTCAGCGCTTCATCAACCGATGACACATTGTAGTAATCTAGCCACATATCTCCCTCATGCACGCCGAAGTTTGATGATTTCCGCCATGATGCTGACCGCAATCTCCTCCGGTGTTTCGGCAGCAATTTCTAGACCCATCGGCGAACGCACTCGATTGATTCGATCCTCATCGATTCCCGCTTCGAGCAGCTGCTTGCGCGTCGTCTCCCACCGGCGCCTTGAGCCGATCACACCGATATAAGCAGCAGGTGTATCGAGGAGGGCTGGAAGTCCAGGTACATCGATATCGACGCTGCGCGTGGCCAGGATGAAGTAGGTGTTTGAGTCGATTCGCAGATGATTCGGCAGGTCCGCCAGAGGCCCAGCGAAGAATTCGTCCGCCTCAGGCACCGATTCGGGGGAGCACAGCTCAGCCCGATCGTCGCTGATCGCGACGCGGAAACCCAGCCACTTTGCCAGGTGTGCCACTGCTTTCCCAACGTGGCCCGCGCCGACGACGATTACGGCGGGTTTTGGAACTATTGGCTCCACGAAGACCTCCAGCTGACCTCCACACACGCCGGGATCACCCTCAGCAGGGTCGGACAGGTTGTATTTGAGCAGGCGCGGCTTACCATCTTGCATGGCGGCGAGCGCCTCACGGATAACCTGGTCTTCCATCTGCCCGCCGCCGACACTTCCCAGAATGCGCCGATCTGAATATACAAGCATCTTGCTCCCGGTATGCCGGGGTGTAGAACCATGGCTCGCGACGATCGTGCAAAGCGCGCCGGATTCATTCTTTACTCCAAGCTCGACAACTGCTTTCCAAATCGAGAGTACATCAGGTTGAGTGTCCGTTTTGTTTTCCACGCTAATCTTCCAAAAGACCAAGCACGACTGGCAGCAGTTGTTTCTTGCGCGAGACCACGTCTGCAGCCAGGAGAGTGCCGTCCCCCTGGCGTGGATATGGCAGCTCGCTCAGCAGGGGCAGATCATCCGTAAGCAGCAATCGACTTGACCCGCGCACGACGTCTGTGACCATGAGCATCGCAAAATCCAGTCCTCGCCGATCTCGCAGGTTTCGCAAGGCGCCTTTCAGTGATTCTAAATGGTCTTCCAGTTGTAACAGATCGGTGACTTCCGCCTGCGCAATGGCGAAATGATACCCGCCTGCCTCGTACATTTTGACGTCGGTGCTAACAATCTCGTCTGGCCCCCTTTGGGCAAGGCCGGAACCTGCCTGCAATACCAGTTGGCTGAAGGACTCAAGCGTTTCGCCTTCGAGGGGAGCGCCCTTGATGAACGCCCATCTTGATAACCGGTTTGCAGCTTCCCGATCGCGCTTGGTTGTCGTTGGTGAAGTGAGAGATAAAGTGTCGGAGACCAGGCCTGCGAGAAGCAGACCGGCGAGAGCCGGCGGCGCGCTCAGTCCAGCTTCCTCGATCCGTTCTGAGACGAGTGTGCTGGTGCTGCCGACAACATCGATAGTGAAGGCGATGGGCACATGGGTCGTGGCAGCGCCCAGTCGATGGTGGTCCAGGATCTCGACCAGCTCGGCCTCTTCCAGCGCGCCGATAGCCTGTCCGGGCTCGTTGTGATCGACGAGGATCAAGCGCAGGCGGGGAGGATTCAGCACATCCCGCTGCCTGCAGACACCGACGTAAGCGCCGCTCTCGTCGACGACCCAGAAATCATCCCCTTCGGCGCGCAGGATGCGGTTCAATGAGTCGCGTATCCTGCCCCCCGCCTGGAATCTGGGCACGTTGCTGTCTGTAGCTTCCCGGCTTGGCAGGTCGAGGATGTCCGTGATGCGCATTTCCTGCCGCTTTGGGTGTGGTCCGACCAACCGGGAAAGGAAGGCAAACAGACTTGGACCGTTGACCAGGCCAAAGGGTGTCCCGTCTTCGTTCACTATCGGTGCCACTCCCCACGTCCGGCTGGCGATTGCCCAGGCCTCTCGCAGGGGACGGTCTGGCGTGGTCGTATCCAGGCGGATGGAGACTGATTCGAACCGAGGGGAGGCGTCGTTCAGGAGCAGCGGGCTTTCCAGGCCCAGCCTTTTGAATACCCAGGTGGTCTGCGGGTTGAGGGGGCCAGCTCTGGCAGCTGTGACATCCAGGGAATCTCGCTCCCTCAATAACCAGGCGTATCCCATTGCCGAAGCGATTGCGTCGGTATCCGGATTAACATGACCGATGACGTAGGTGCGACTCATACGTATTCAGCCAGTCTGCCATAGCTGCACATAAATGACCCTCCGCGATTATCCGGACTGCTTCGACCCGGAATTCGATGGTTTTCTTAACGCCCGCCACACTTTTTCTGGAGTGATCGGGTTGGAATCAATGTGGACTCCGCAGGCATCGAAGACGGCGTTTCCTACCGCAGGTGCCACGCCGTCCATAGGGATCTCAGCGACCGCTTTTACTCCGAAAGGATGAGAAGGTTCGAAGGTCTCGACAAAAATCGTAGTCAACTCGGGCATTTCATGAGCCTGGAAAATATGATAATCTCGGAGGCTCCTTTCGCGGGCAGAGCCATCTTCCCCGAACACCATCTCCTCGCACACCGCATAACCGAGCGCCTGCGTCATCCCGCCTTCGATCTGCCCCGATGCTGTGATCGGATTGACGATTACTCCCGAATCGACTGCCATGACGAGCTGTTCGACGACCACCTGACCGGTCTCCACATCGACGGTGACTTCAGCAAACTGTGCCGCAAAAGGCGGCGGAGCGACCGGCGAAACGTAGGAGCCGGTCCCCATGATCTGCTCCTGGTCCATGTGATGCAGGGCGTGGTGGCCGATCTCCGACATCGAAACGCTGCGGCCGTCCGGAGACATCGCCTGTCTGTCTGCCAGGCGGATCTCTTCTGGTGCGATCAGCAGCCCTCCCCCCTGCTCGTTTAGGATGCGGGCAGCTCGCTGGCGGATTCGGGCGGCTGCAGCCTCAGCAGCCCTGACGACCGCAGCCCCCGATATATAAGTGGTCGATGAAGCGTACGCCCCTTTATCGAACGGTGTGAAATCTGTGTCCGATGAATATGTGATGATGTCTTCAACCGGAACGCCAAGTACCTCCGCTGCCATTTGGGCAAGCACGGTATCGGAGCCGGTCCCCAGGTCCGTGGCTCCAACCAACAGGTTGAACGATCCATCGTCATTCATTTTAATGCTTGCCCCACCCATATCCAGGTAGGGGATCGCGGTCCCCTGCATGACGAGCGCCACTCCGATGCCACGCCGGAGGTGCGGAGCGCCAGGTACCTGGTGCCATTCAGGGTTGTTGAATTTTTGATCCCACCCGATGGCTGCCTTACCCTGACGGACGCACTCCTCCAGAGCGCAGGTCTCGATCCTCTCCGGACGCGGTTCTCGCCCTTCACTCCAGGCGGTGCTGAACGGCTGCAGTTCTCCCTGACGCAAGGTATTCTTAAGACGGAATTCAATCGGGTCCAATCCCAGCTCCCGGGCGATCTTCTCCATGTGACGCTCGACCGCCCAGAACCCCTGGGGGACACCGTAGCCCCTGTAAGCGCCCGCAGGTGGATGGTTTGTGTAAACGATGTCGGCGTAAAACCGGATATTGGGGGACTTGCGGTAAGGGCCGTCGCCGACATAAAGCGCCATGGCTTTGTGACCGGTGTTCCCGGTAACCGTCAACGCGTGGCAGCCATACGCGCCGGTATCGCTCAAGGCGTACATTGCGTTCGCTATGATCGTGCCATCGAGCTTAACCCCGGTCTTCATCCGGATGCGCATCGGATGGCGGGACCGGGCGGCTATGAATTCCTCCTCCCGGGTATATTCATAGATGACCGGGCGACCGGTTGCGATCGTCAGGTGGGCCGCGACGTCCTCTATCAGCACCTCCTGCTTGCCGCCAAACCCTCCCCCTATCCTGGGTTTTATCACACGGATTCTTTTGATAGGCAGGCCTAAAACAGGAGCAAGTTGTCGGCGGACATGGAAAGGCACCTGCGTGCTAGTCCGGATGACCAGCCTATCGTCTTCATCCCAATAGGTGATTGCAACGTGTGGTTCGATGTGAGCCTGTTGGACTTTCGGGACTTCGTATTCGGCTTCAAAAATGCGGTCAGCTTCAGAAAAACCGCGTTCTACATCTCCGATATCGATGCGAATGTGCGCGGCAAGGTTGCGAGATGGGTCGGATTCAGCGAAGTTGACATATTCCGGTTCATCGTGGATGATCGGCGCTCCGGTTTCCATCGCCCTGGCTGGATCGAACACTGCTGGAAGGAGCTCATACTCAACATCGATCAACTCGAGTGCTGCAAGCGCGATCTCCTCCGTCTCAGCAGCGACAAATGCCACCCGGTCCCCGACGAAGCGCACCTTGTTGTCGAGAGAGAAAGTATCCAGCGGCCCGGGGATAGGATCGGACTGCCCCGCAGTCGAATATATCACGCGTGGGATATCCTGGTAGGTCAAAACGGCTGCCACACCGCTCAACGCCCTGGCCCGGCTAGCATCGATGCGCTTGATGCGCGCATGCGCAACCGGGCTGTGCAGCACTTTGGCGACCAGCATCCCCCGTTTTTCGAAATCTGCGGCAAATGCCGGTTTACCCTGGACGAGCTTCCCGGCATCTACTTTCTTCTCCGGTTTACCGACGCTTCGCCAGGATTCGACTTCCGGCGTGATGGCGATCTTGGGCAGGACTTTGCTCGGTGCCAGGATCTTTCGAGTATCGGAGTCGGGCGAAGTCTCTGTAGGTAATTCTCCTTCAACACCGGAACCCGCCTCGCCGCTTCCCAACCACTCCGGTGGGGCGGGGATTGCACCCCCAATCGGTTCGACTGCTTCTCCACGAAGGACAGCTGCAGCGCGCAGCACGGCCTGGACCGGTTTTATGTACCCGGTGCAGCGGCACAGGACACCCGACAAGGTTTCCCTCACCTCTTTTTCAGAAGGGGTGAGGTTTCGCGAAAGAAGCTCCCGAGCGACGAGGATCATCGCCGGCGTGCAGTACCCGCACTGGATCGCCCCGCTTATGACAAAGGCATTCTGGATAGGATCCAGGCCCTCGGTCTCCCGCCATCCCATCTCCGGATGTTTGCCGAGGTTCTCGATGGTTTCGATCCGGTGGCCATCTGCCTGAGCAGCCAGCAGTATACAGGTGTTCACGGGTTTACCGTCGAGCAGGACCGTGCACGCGCCGCACTCGCCGGTCTCACATCCATGTTTGACCCCATAAAATCCCTGTCCCCGCAAGACTCGCAGGAGGAAATCGCCGGGGTGGACCTCAAGCTCGAAGTCTGTGTTGTTGATGTTAATGCCGACTCTCATGAGATTGATTCCACAGATATCTTCAATCTTCTTCAAGTGCCTATGCGGACGATAGTAGCAGTCGGAGTTGTTATCCCGCTGTGATCTTTTCCAGGCATCGCTTAACCAGCAGCCCTGCCACTTCCTGCCTGTATTCCGCTGAAGCCCACTCGTCTTCCGCCTGGCTATACGCAGCGCGCGCTGCCGTCGCGAGACCTCCGCTTTCCGGGCCGTCCATTGCCAGCAAGGGGGCAGCTCCCCAACCTCCCAGCGCAGCCCTGGTCCGACCTGAAGGCCAGAGAGCCACCGCCGCGCAGACCAACGGCAGATCAGCAGGAGTGCGCCCGACCGAAAAGAACGCCAGTCTGGCATTCTTCGGAAAAGAGACTGCAGTGATCAACCGCCTGGAAAGCACCTCCCGCCGGAGAGCAAATAAATTGCCCAGCGGCACCTGTACATCTCCCGGTTGGACAATCAGCACTGCATCGAGCGCAAGCATCGCGGTTCCAAACCGGGAACGTCCATCGGCTGATACTAAAGCACCGGCAACAGTTGCCACCTGGCGGATGTTATAAGGAGCCTCGAGGCGGACGACCTCCTTCAAGGCAGGTTGCAGGTCCGCGATCTCGAGCAGAGATTGAAGCCTGACGGTCGCACCCAGAAAGAGCGTATGACCGCGTTCGACAATCCTGTCCAGGTCCAGACCCTGCAGATCCACGACGCCGAACGGTTCATGTGAGTACCGGTCAATCGCTGATCCCCCTCCGATCGGGATGAATGGCAACTCGGGACTTCTCAAAATGCCGAGTGCTTCAGGGATACTTTGAGGCCGTCGGTAATCTTCGATCATCTATTCAGGGTAGGTCCTCGATGTCTTCATAAACCTGCCAACCCAAAGCCTCCAGATTATTGGTGGCGAAAAATTCTTCGGGCAGGTCGACCAGGATCGCGTCGGCTTCCGCCAGGAGCTCCCCATCGGGCCCAAAAATCATCCCCCGGCTGGTTGCGGTGTGGCTCTTCACCTTCTCTGCCTTTCCGACCAGCCTGAGGGGTATACCTACAGGTACGTTTCTCCGGTAGCGGATATCCAATCGAGCCGTGTACATGAACCGAGGCGGGTTTCCGCCCATGAGGGCGCGCCCTGTGATTTCGTCCAGCATAGAAGCGATGATGCCTCCATGGACCACGCCGGGATATCCCTGAAAGCGAGCGGGGACCGTGTATTCCGCCGTGACTTCATCTGGACCGGTCTTGTAGAACCTTAGCTGGAGCCCATCCGGGTTTGCAAGCCCACAAACAAAACAGTAGCGCGAATTGGGTTGAAGTTCGTGCATTTTTTAAGATTATAACCGCAGATCAGAAGCTGATGTTGATGGTGTAATCGAGCAGCTTGCTCCATTCAAGCGACCTTCCGCCTGAATCGTGTTATCCTCTTCTAGGGCGCGAAGGTATCGATCAGCAGTTTTACGTCGCCGCCGACCGGGTAAAGGATGGGACAGGTGCACCCATGTACCCTGTACTGCTCTACTTTCGCCCGCGCCTGTTCTGGTGTACCGGAAGCTGTGATCCTGTGGATCAGGTCCTCCGGGACCAGGTGTTTCGCCTTCTGGATCTGTTCCTTCGTCGCCGGCCAACCAAGAATGGATTGGATCTGTCGAACGACCTCTTCGGATACCCCGGAGGCCTTGGCGATGTGCGGTTGCTGCGCAAGATACTGAGTGAGGAGCTCACGGGTGGTATCAATGGCCCGCTCCCCGTCCAGATCAACCGAGCACACAATGAGCTGCGGTCTGTCCAGATCAATTACAGTCCGCCCGGCTCTCCTCGCTCCTTTCTCCAGCAGTTCGAGAGCTCTGTCGTTGTATTCCGGTGGGACGCAGTAGTTCAACACCACGCCATCCGCGATCTCTCCGGTGAGCTCCATCATCTTGTCTCCGGTTGCGCCGATCATGATCGGGACCTGCCGCGGTTCTCGCCGTCCGTGGACGACATCCAGCTCGATTCCATCGACATGAACGAACTCGCCGTGGAAAGTGACGCGCTCCATATTCAGCAGCCGGCGGAGGACTGCAACAGTCTCGCGCATCGCAATCAATGGTTTGCTCCTGTCTATGCCGACATTCCTGGCTAAAGGGTCCCACCAGGCACCAATACCGCAGATGATCCGTCCCGGAGCCAGGTCATCCAGGGTGAGGAAAGTGGCCGCGAGGAGACCGATGTTCCGAGTCCAGTTATTGATGACGCCGGAACCGACCTTAATCCTCTCGGTAACAGCCGCGTACGCTGCCATTGGGACAATAGCATCCCGCACGAGTCGGCTCTCGGCCTGCCAGACAGCTTCGAATCCACGCTGTTCTGCGTATTTGACGAATCCAAGACCTTCCCGCAGGTCATGCGCGTCCTGAAGATATAATGCCACGCGGTCTGTCATTCTGGCCTCCGATATGATTGGTTACCGACACGCTTACAGGAATTAGAACTAACAGAAACGCAGATCGAATCGGCACTGCTCAGGCTCTCTGAGCGGGTGGCTGATTCAGAGATTATCCAAGACCTCTGTCGGCGTTTTGATTATAGACCGAATTCATCAGGGAGACCAGCTTTCAAGCTCAAGGAGGACCCGGTCCAGGTCTTCGGGGAAATCCATGTCCAGCGCGATCGAGGGCAGCTCGCATATCTCCAGGCGGGCGCCAGCCGCCCGGGCGCGCTGACAATGTCGTTCAAATGAGCCTGGACCAAAATCGTAATCGATTAACCCTGCCGGGCAAACGAGCAGAGCGTTGGTCCCTTCCCGCCGATGGTCTGGAGCCACCACAACAACCGGAGGCTCTCCTGCCTTATCCAGCATCGCACGGACGTCCTCGGTTGTGATCATTGGCAGGTCGCAGGGGACGATGAGCACACCGCGGGTGGAATAATTTGACGCAACGATAGTGGCGCGTGTCAGTGCAGCGTTCAACTCCGGCGCGCCTTTTTCCTGCACTGTCCGGGCACCATGCGCCCGGGCCAGCGCCAGAGCAGCCTGGTCCCGGCTTACGACGAGCACCTGTTCGATTTCCGGCACTTTCTTTAATGTCTCTACGGTGTGAATTAACAGCTGGCTGTTCAGGTCATTTCGTTCCTCTTGCGTCAACACCCCCGCCAACCTGGATTTTCCCCACCGAAACGGTTTTACAGGAACGATCGCCCATAACGTCATATGTACCTGCCTTTCGATTAGGAGGATTCTCATCATATTTAACGTGTAAACCCCAATTAAGTTTCAGGTTAATTCCGGTTCCTCCTTATTCGCTTCCCAAACTCGAGGATTTCCCTTGCCAGCCTCACCCGGTCCTCCGCAGATAGCATGAGTGTCTTACTGATGTGTGTTTGGATTCCAAGCGACTGGATCTGCGCTGCCTGGGCAGCATCGACTTCATCGAGGACGAAACCTGCGACCCGACCCGCTCCGAGGACTCGGCAGTAATGCGCGGCGACAGCGAACGCCGAAGGTCTGATGCCCAGCTCGGTGTACATCTTGGCTGCCGGTCCTTTGACCGCCGTTCCTCCGATAATTGGCGTCACTGTGAGAATTAGCGCTCCTGCGGCCTGAACCGCCCCGAGCGCTTTTTTAATTCCCGGCACCTCCAGGATGGGGAAGATGCTGACCCATGGGTTCGAGGGACAAATCACGATCAGCTCGGCTTCTTCAAGCCTCTCGAGGACTCCGGGAGCAGGGCGTGCAGATTCGAGACCCGCGATTCGGAAACCTGAAACGCGTGGTTCACACCTCTGGTGGACGAAATATTCTTGAAACGGCAGTTCTCCTGTCTCCGTCAAGACCCAGGTGGAGACAGGATCGTCGCTCATCGGGAGCACTTCCACGCGGACTCCCCAGACATTGCAGAATCGGCGCGTGATCTCGCTGAGAGGAACCCCTTCTTTCAGAAGTTGGGTGCGTTGCAGGTGAGTTCCAAGATCTCGGTCTCCCAGCTGGAACCAGTCGGGACCGCCGAGCTTCACCAGGCTGGCCATGGCATTCCAGGTCTCATCTCTGAGTCCCCATCCTGTTTCCGGGTTTGCGATCCCGGCCAGGGTGTAGCACACCGTATCCAGGTCTGGACAGATATGAAGTCCGAGATGCTCGAAATCATCGCCTGTATTGACAATCACGGTAAGATCTTCTGGGTCAGCCGCTCGCGCCAACCCGTCAGCCATTTTCGCTCCACCCACCCCGCCAGCGAGCGCAACGATCCTATTTTTCATAGGGCGCTTGTCGTCTATACCGGACGATTTTGGAAAGCGGCTGGCGAGGCCGCGGTTCGGGAATCGACGCCGGGTAGCCCAACAGGATCAGGGCCTGGGGCTGCCATTCATCGGGCAATCCCAAAGATTTTGTTGCCGCCCCTGGAGCAAGAAGCGGGGCGCAGATCCAGACTCCCCCCAACCCTTCCGCGTGAGCTGCGAGAAGCATGGTCCCTCCAGCCAGTGCCACACTCTGGACACCCATGAGATGCTCGGCCAGCTGACGTCCAGGATCGGGGTAGGGATCGCCGAGGGAGCTGTCCAGGCAGAGCATGACCGCCACCGGAGCGCTCGTGATCCGTTCAAACGAACGTGCAAGGATAGATTCGATCTCTTTTTCCGAAACGCCTTCGGCCAGCAAGTCCCATCGGTATTCCTCCCCCATGGCTGCAGCCAGATTCGCTTTATCCTCCAGAGAGGTGATTACGACCAGCCTCCAGGGCTGGCGGTTGTGCGCAGAAGGCGCGCAGCAGGTCGACTCGAGGACCCGGTCCAGGACCTCGGCGGGTATAGGATCCGGCAGGAACCGGCGGACTGATCGGCGAGACCGGAGAAATTGGTGATGTATCCAGGGCTTGCTGTCGTTATCGGTTGACATCGATTGACCCCCCTTCCCGTTTCGATTGGTGAAGATATTTTCTGCTTCAGACCCTGAACGATCCATCCTCTCCACTTCCTCCGGAGCACAGGTAATTTTACCCCAGCTGGATCATTGATAATTTAATAACAAGATGAGCGTTTATTTATCGGAAAAGGTCTTCCTCGACTGGGCGCAGCAGTTCTTGCAATCCTGACTCCCTGAGCGGGTAAGGAAACCCGCGCACATGCACAATTGGCGTTCCTTCGGAAGCCTGCCCCATGACAAGCGACGCCGCAGCTGCGAGTTCATCCCCAGCCCCGACCTGGGTGACCCGCAGAGTGTAACCGAAGAGGTCCTGCTGCCCGCGCAGATCCACCAGGCCCGGAACTCCAGAAAGGCCAATAGCGACCCCTGTCGTGCCCAACCGCCAGGCGCGCCCGTGCGAATCGATGATCATTACTCCCAGCTTAACCCCGGTAGACTCTTCCAGCCGCTTCCTTAAACTCTCTGCGGACCTGTCCGGGTCTTCAGGCAGCAGTAAGATCCATTCTTCGCCCACCGCACCTTCCCCCCGAACATTCGAGTGATCGACGCCAGCGTTTGCGCAGATGAACCCCAAACGATGCTCGACGATGATCGTGCCGGGACGTGTGCGTAGTACGGCCCGGCTTTCGCGAAAGATCACCTCCACCAACCGCGGATCTTTTTCGATCTCTCTCGCCAGAACAGTCGCACGCTTTCCAGGATTGACTTCCATCAGGTTGAGAAAGCGTCCCTCGGATTTGGACACGATTTTCTGGGCCAGGACGAGGATATCGCCAGATTCGAGCACAATGCCCATCCTGTCCAGGGAAGCGAGGATCAGTTCTGCCAGATCGTCGCCCGGATTGATGATCGGGATGCCATCCAGTGGAGTGAGGATGAGAGGTATTCGAGTTCCCATGCGGAGTATGTCAGGGAGTTCGTTAGGAATGCATCTCCCCGGGTTATCGGATGCCGGTGATGCGGATCGCGGCGGAATGGCTGGCGTAATGGCGATTGAGATTGATCAGGATCGAGGTCAGCCCTTCGATGACGATCGCGATGTCGAGGTTGCCGGCGTAATACCCATGCATCCCGGCTGCTTCGGCGAGCCGGATCACTTCATCTGCCGCCTGACGATCATCGGCACAAACCAGTACGTCGACGTCGAGCGGCTCATTCAGGTTCGTTCGCAGAGTGGAAGCGGGAACGTTCTGGAAGGCAGCGACGACCCGCACGGTGCTTCCGAGTCTGTCTTGAGCCATGCGGGCTGCGGCAGGTGGGTGCGGAGGTCTTGGATCTTTGAAATCGACCCTGGCTGTGGTATCCACCAGGATCTTACCTTCCAGCAACCCAGTCAACTGCTCGACAATAGCCTGGTGAGCAGACTGGACGACTGTCAGGACGCAGATCTCTGCTGCCTGCGCAGCCTGGCCGTTCTCCATCCCCTGGATGTTGCTCACGCCCAGCTGGTCTCTCAGCTCACTCGCTTTTGCCGCAGCTTTTTCCTCCTGGCGGGAACCAATGATGATCGGATAGCCAGCTTTAGCCCAGCGCATGGCCAGGGCGGGACCTTCTTTCCCGGTCCCTCCCAGGATTGCGATCGTTGGCAGATCGGTCATTTCAATCAATTCGATGCTTCTCCTATGGAACAAAAGTCTGATAGCGTTCCCACACTTTAAGGGCTAACTCTCGGGCGTGAGCTGCGATGGCTTCTTCGTCCATCGTTGTCAGCACTCGCTCACGCATCAGGATCTCGCCGTTAACGATGGTGGTTGTGATCATACTCTCGTTAAATCCGAAAAGGATGTGCCAGGGCAGGTTGCTCTCTGTAAGCGGTGTATGCGGATGGTAGTCGACAATGATAAGATCGGCGGCTGCCCCAGGAGTTAACGACCCCAGGTTCAAACCATTAAAATAGGCGTTTGCGAGCGCAGCGTTGTTGTAGACGCCGGTCTGGATGACGTCATATCCCGAAAACCGCCGCGGATCGCGGTTCCAGACTTTGTGTAAAAGATATGCCGTCTTCCACTCCTCCCACATCGTATGAGAAAACCCATCTGTGCCTATACCAACCCGCACGCCTAGGCGGAGCAGGCTCTCCACAGAGGCAACGCCAACCCCATTGTTCATGTTCGAGCGGGGCTGGTGTGTGACCCAGGTCGCGCTTCTCTCGAGCAGGCTTGCCTCACGGGCGTCGATGTGCACTGCGTGAGCGACGATGGTCTTCTCCCCCAAGATGCCGGCTCTTTCCAGGCGGTCGACCACCCGCGTCCCGGACTTTGCCAGACTGTCGTATTCATCCGCTTCATGCTCAGCCACGTGGATGTGGAAACCGACCCCTTCCCCAACGGCATCGCGGCAGGCCTGGAGCGTCCCATTCGAGAGCGTCAGGCTTGCGTGCAGCCCAAAAGCCGCTCGCAGGCGGCCGCCCGCTGGATTTTCCTGCTCGACTCGCCGGATGAAGCGCTGGTTCTCTGCGATCCCGGCTTTCGCTCGATCCATCCCATCCCGGTCGGTAACCTCATAGCAGAGCACCGCCCGTAAACCCGACTTAGCGACTGCTTCACCGATCACATCCAGAGAGCCCTCGATAGCATTCGGAGAGGCATGATGATCGAACAGGGTCGTCGTCCCATTCCGGATCGCGTCAACGAGCATCACTTGGGCAGAGGCGTGCACATCTTCCAGGGTGAGTGATTTATCCAGAGGCCACCAGAGTTTTTGCAAAATCTCGGGGAAGTCTTTGGGTGCAGGTCCCGGGATCGCCAGCCCTCGGGCGAATGCGCCGTAGAAGTGCGTGTGCGCGCAGATATTCCCAGGCATGATGTATCCCCCCTTCGCATCCAGTCTGTCGGTTTCGGGATGGCTTCTTGCCATGTCCGGCTGTGGACCAATCTCTTGGATCACGCCGTTCGACACCAGGATCGCCTGACCATCCAGGACCTGTGCCGGTTCGCCCCAGGTGATGATCTTTCCATTCGTGATCAGCATCATAGATGCAGCTACCATCCACACCTCGAGTTCATGAAAAATCGATAACGAACTTTTCCTGTTCAGGCAGCTCCACAGCGCCCGGGATGTATTGGCGCACCCAGCGGATCGCTTCCTCTCCCGAGATAGCGAGCAGACGCTTGGCGAGGCAAGCAGCAAAGAGGCCGGTGCGCCCGATGCCGGCGTGGCAGTGGATCGCTGCTGAGCCTCCCAGAGCTGCATGTTGCATAACTTTGTCCATAGCAGAATCCAGGCTGGGCTTATCCGGTATGTTGAAATCTTCGATCGGCAGGTGCACGACTTCCATGCCCGAGGCTGAATAGAGCTCCCTCAGATTACGCCCGGTCTTGCGGTGACATTCTTCATCGCTCGCAAGCAGCACGATGAGGGAGATCCCTGCCTCCAGGTAATCGGTAAAAATCTCACCAGCCGGATCGTAGGCGCTGTACGGCATCTCGCTTCGATAGAACTTGCCCGGGACAGGGTAGGGGAGCTGGATCATGGAGGAAGTATCCTATCAATCGAATACAGTTGGGAGATTCTGGGAGGCCGCCGCGAAAGCGTCCAGCAGGTGGCGCGGGCGGGTCCTCTCGCCGGAGAGGATCTGCGGGAGTTCATCGAACGAAAAAAAGGCAACCTCAGAGGTCTCGTCACTGGGTGTGGCTTGACCGGAGAGGATTTCGCAGAGAAAGACAATCTTGAAGGCGTGGAACACTTCCAGCGGGCCTGTCCGGTTGGCGTCGTAGATCCCGATCACCTTGCGAGCTTTGACCAGGAATCCGGCCTCCTCGAACACCTCCCGTTCGACTGCTTCAGACGGCTCGTCGCCGACGTCCGCCCAACCGCCCGGCATCGTCCAACCTCCATCCTGCTTTTCCCGGACTAACAGCAGCTTCCCCTCCTGGAAGACTGCTCCACGCACGTCGACCCTTGGTGTCGCGTAACCGATGGTCGACCGAAAGCAACCCTTCAACTCGTCCCGATCCAGGTGGGTATGTTCGCTGAAAATCTCAGCAGCTATCTCAGACAACCGCTGAAATCTCTGGCGCTGATATTCGTTTTCGGCAAAGTGTGCTCCGGTCTGAGCGATTGCCTGGATCTCGCGCGCCCAGCCAAGCCAGCGTGATGGTGCTGCGGCCATCTCTCCTTCCTGTCCGCCGTCCTGTGCGCAGGCGGTCCGCCTGGACGGTCCAGCAAGATAGTTTCACTACACTGCGAGAAGAGTTATACCCCAATCCACCAGATTTAGGAAAGCTTTTCGAGCCTGCGGACGATCTCCTCTTGGTCGACCGGTAGCCGGTCCACCCGTACGCCGACTGCGTTGTAAATCGCATTGGTGATCGCCGGTGTGGTCGGGATGCTGGACAATTCTCCCACGCCTTTCGCCCCGTAGGGACCCTCGGCTGTGGGATGTTCGACCAGGATTGAGATAATTTCCGGCGTGTGGAGAATGGATGGTATACGGTAGCGAGCCAGCCGGTCGGTGATCACTTGCCCTTCCTCGACGATGAAGTGTTCGGTGAGCGCGTTGCCCAGCCCCATAATGACTCCCCCTTCGACCTGCCCTTGCAACCCGAGAGGGTTGATCGCTTTGCCAACGTCGTTCGCCGCGATGACCTGGATCACCCTGACTTCTCCGGTGAGGGTATTGACTTCCACTTCTGCCGCCTGAGCAGCGAAAGAAAAGGCGAAATGCATGTCGCCGCCCTCCCCGAGCGGCTTCGTCGCAGGAGCCCAATACTCGTACAGCGCTTTTGGTTGCCGTCCTTCAGCGATCATCTCCTGGTAGATGGATTGCAAGGGTTCCGAGTGCCCATTCAAACGCACGAGGCCTTCTTCGAACCTTACCTGTTCAGGCGGCTGGTCGTATTTCTCAGCCACCGAAGTGGCGATCGCCTGGCGGAGGACCTGAGCAGCCAGGCGGGCGGCGTTCCCGCTCACAAAGGTCTGGCGGGAAGCTGTCGTTGGACCTCCATCTGGCGTCAAATCCGTATCGGAGAGCAGCACCCGGACGAACGACGGCGATGTGTTGAACTCCTGGGCGACGATCAGCTGGAGGACAGTCACCAGCCCCTGCCCGATCTCTGCGGAAGAAGTGCGCACCTCCAGGATTCCATCAGGGCACAGTTCAACTTCAGCGGCTGCTTTATCTGGGGCGCCTCCACCCAGACCTGTATTCTTGTAGCCGACAGCGATTCCCCAGGCCCGTCGGAGGTGAGGAGCTCCCATGACCGTCCTGCTTAGAAATGGGTTCCCCTCGCACCTCCCATGCATCTCTGCCTCTACCCTGTCGATACACTCGAGCAAGCCAACGCTTTCTGTCAGCACCTGCCCTGTGTTGGTCGTTGAACCCGTGCGAAGTGCGTTCTTTTTGCGAATTTCTACCGGGTCCAGCTGAAGGGACTCCGCCAGCATGTCCATCATGCTCTCGACAGCAAAACAGGACTGCGTAACACCGAATCCCCGAAACGCTCCTGCGGGTGGGTTGTTCGTGTACATGGCGTAGCAGTCTGCCCGCGCGTGAGGAACAATGTATGGCCCGGCAGAATGAGTGGTGGCGCGCGTCATCACTTTATCTCCCAGGGAAGCGTACGCGCCGGTGTCCCCGTAAAGTTCGGTTTCGATTGCCGTAAGCCCACCGTCCAGCCGCGCACCGACTTTGACCCGAATTTGAGTCGCATGCCGCTTGGGATGCACCAGGAAGCTCTCGTGTCGATCGAACAACAGCTTGACCGGGCGACCAGTCGCCTGAGCCAGAAGAGTTGCGTGTATCTGACCGGCGATATCCTCTTTGCCTCCAAAGCCCCCTCCGATCATCATCCCAACCACCCGGACCCTCTCCTCCGGCCAGCCTAGGACCCGGGCGATCTGACTCCGGTCCGCATAGGGGATTTGGGATCCCACATACACCTCCATCCGCCCCTCCGCCGTCATTCTTGCAACGCTGCACTCCGGCTCGATGAAGGCCTGCTCGGTCATCGCTGTCGTGAACGTGTGTTCCAGGACGACGTCGGCCTCGGAAAATCCCTGTTCGACGTCTCCTTTGCGGACTTTAATATGCTTGAGTAGATTTCCTTTCGGGTGGAGTCGAGGGACGGCCTCCCGCCGGGCCTGCACTGGGTCATCAACCACTGGTTGCGGTTCGAATTCCACATCGATCAGATCCAACGCCCTGGTAGCAGTCTCGCGATCCTCCGCGGCGACGATCGCCAGGGCGTCCCCAACGGTTCGCACCCGCTCGCCGACGCCAACCAGGACCGGCCAGTCATAGACCACCAGCCCGTGAGTGTTCTCGCCTGGAATATCTTCGGCCGTAAGGACTGCCTTCACTCCGGGCAGCTTCCTGGCTTTGGTCACATCGATGCGCTTCAGGATCGCGTGCGGAATGTACGCCCGCTTTACTCTACCGTGCAGCATGCCTTCAAACTTGAGATCGTCGGTGAACTTGGCAGTCCCGGTCACTTTCCCAACTGCGTCCGGCCGGATGTAGCTGCGCCCGATCACCGATAAGGGGGTGCCAGATTCCAGCAGCGCGGGAGATACCGGCTCGCCTTTTGCCAAGCTCCGTGCCGCTGCATGGATGGCATTGATGATACTGGGGTACCCCCCACAGCGGCACAGGGTGTCCTTTAGAGCATGCCTGATCTCTTCATCAGTGGGGTTGGGATTACGGTTCAATAATGCATATGCGGTCATGATCTGCCCCGGGATGCAGAAGCCACACTGCACGGCGCCGTGCAAAATGAACGCCTGCTGGAGCGGATGTAGTTTGGCTGCCTCCAGGGTTTCTTTGGTCGCTACCTTTTCATGGCCATTTTGCCTCGCAAGCCCTTCGATGGTCAGGACGGACTTTCCGCTAACTCGCGCTGCTGGATAAATGCAAGACAGGACTGCCTCGCCGTCCACGAGCACAGTGCAGGATCCGCACTCCGCTTCGTTGCAGCCGATCTTCGTCCCGGTCAGCCCCAACCTCTCGCGCAGCAATTCCGATAACATTTCACCTGGTCTGGGTTCGACTCTTATTTTCTTCCCGTTCGCCGTAAGTTCCAACATTTTTAGCCTTCCGGTTTCATCATTCCTTCACGAGATCGCATCTCCCTTCGAGTCCATACAACGCGCCCAGGCAGCTCGCATGGTTTCCTCGAGCAGCACACGCGTCAGATGGCGGCGGTACTGACTTGTGGCACGGTGCTTGCTTGTCCGCAACTGGACTTCTCCCAACAGGACACGGTAAGCCTCGTCAATCAATGACCGGTCGAAAAGCCGACCTTTCAACAGGTTTTCGGTTTGGACGGGTCGAATGGGTCTCGGACCGGCTGGACCGATCGCCAGGCGTGCCTCTGCGATGGTGTCTCCCTCGCGACGGAGCCAGACAGCCATGTTCAGAATCGGCAGCGCCACCCCCTGCGGGCGCATTGTTCTCCGGAACGCTGAGCACTCACCCGGGCCGCGCAACGGCAAATAGAATCCAACCAGGATTTCACGCCTGGCTTCCAGCTGCGACTGCCGAGGGCCAGAGAAGAGCTCTTCGATATCGACGCATCGCCCGCCTGAAATCCCGGCGACTTCAGCCACCGCACCACAGGTAAGCAGGGCAATGGTTCCATCCGCGGCTGGCAGAGCGTGCGCGACGTTCCCACCAAGCGTGGCAGTGTTGCGCACCTGTGGACCACCGATCAGCTCGCAAGCCTCAACCAGCGCAGGGGTATGATATTTGACCAGCGGAGAAGTGACAATTTTCCCGAGCGGCACCGCCGAACCGATGAACAACCGGTCCGCACGGATCTCCATCGCCAGGAGCTCCGGTATGGCAGTGACATCGATCAGCAATTCGACAGGCGGTTGGATCCCCTGCTGCATCTCGATCAAGAGATCCGTCCCCCCGGCGATCAATCGGACGCTTTTTGAATCCGAAGTCAGCTTCTCAAGCGCTTCGGAGAGGGAGTGAGGATGGAAGTAAGTCTTCCAGAGTGACATGGATCGGCGACCGGTGGTATTTTTCTCCGTACCTGCTGGGTGTCAGCTAGCCAGAGACGGAGTAACCACTTGGATGGCGGCACTTTTCGACGGGAAGCGCTCCCGACGCCGCCGCGGGTTTGTCCCGCGACGACCACCGATCCGTAGTACTCGTATTTTAACATAATTACTTTTAAGGTGGCACGATCAAATTCGTTCAGACAGGCATCCACGGTATCGAAGGCGGGCTTCTGTTATACTAAGCGCTCAGAATATCCGGCCAGATATCGCCGTTACTTTGTTCGAGGTGTTGATTATGCCAAATCATGGAGAAGTCGTCGCCATCTATGTCCGGCCTCAGCTGAGCGCTCCCGTTAAACAGCTGAAATCGGTGCGCGCCGTCCCAGGGAAGGGGCTGGAGGGTGACTATTACTTTTCAGGGATATCCCGCAAAGGGCTCGACCCCAGCCGGGAAGTAACGCTGATCGAAAGCGAAGCGCTCGAATCCATTAAACGCGATTATGCCATCGCTCTCGAGGACGGAGAGAGCCGGCGGAACATTATCACACGCAACGTCGCCCTGAACCATCTGGTGGGAAAGGTGTTCCAGGTCGGCGAGGTGACCCTGCGCGGTATCCGACTGTGTGAACCCTGTTCGCACCTGGGAGCGCTCACGGAGAAAGAGGTCGTCCCGGCACTGGTCCACCGCGGCGGTTTGCGGGCACAGATTCTGAAAGAAGGCACGGTCCGTGTTGGAGATCCGATCCTCGAGCTGGATACCGACGGAGAAGAGACAGAAAATGTATAAACGCTTCAACGGGATCCTCGGTTACCACCGTTTCCTGGCCAATCAGTCCTTTTATCCGATATTACTCTCGAGTCTGCTGGCGCTGGCACTGTTCGCCGCCCGGGTGCTCGAAAGCCAGTCGATGGTCTACCGGAACCTCGTCTGGAACCTATTCCTGGCATGGATCCCTTTTGTTTTCAGCTTCATCGCCGCCACCATTTTTACCCTTTACCCGAAAAATTGGGGGCTGATCCTCCCGCCCGGACTGCTTTGGCTGATCTTCTTCCCGAACGCGCCTTATATTGTGACGGATTTTCTACACCTTGAAGACCGCTCCCAGGTTCCTTTGTGGTATGACATCATCATGCTGGCCACATATGCCTGGACCGGTTGTTTTTTGGCTATCGCATCTCTCAGGACGATGCAGCTGATTGTGAAAAATTACCTCGGATGGCTTCTTAGCTGGATATTTGCCGGAATTTCCCTTTCTCTTTGCGGGCTGGGAATCTATCTCGGCCGGTTTTCCCGCTGGAACAGCTGGGACCTTTTCCTGGAACCGAAAGCCATCCTGCGGGAGCTTGCGTTTAACGTCATCAATCCGCTCAACAACCTTCAGTTTACTGCATTCACAGTGTTGTTTACTGCATTCCTGGTGGTCTGCTACCTGACCTTTATGTCTTTACGAAAGGAAAGCGGACTATTGGATTGACAGGAGGGTATAATTAAGGAGCCGATTCCCATCATCATCCGAAGAATAAGGAGTTTATATGGCTGATTCGAGAACTTCTGCGGCGGATTTCGCCCGTCAGAATTCTGGACGGTTTTTAGAAGAATTGATGGAATTCGTCTCCATCCCTTCCATATCGACCGACCCTGCCAGGAAAGCGGAGATGGAACTGGCAGCCCGATGGGTCGCCGATCAGCTAAAGGAGCTGGGCATGACCGGAGTGGATATCTACCCGACTGGAGGCCACCCGGTGGTGTTCGGGGAATTATCTGCAAACGACAAGGATTTACCGACCGTCCTGGTCTACGGCCATTATGACGTGCAGCCTGCTGAACCCCTCGATTTATGGGAAAGCGATGCATTCCGTCCTGAAATCCGGGGGTATTCGCTCTATGGACGGGGCGCTGCAGACATGAAAGGACAGGTAGTTGCTTGCCTGAAAGCCATCGAGTCAATCATCCATGCCGGGGAACCACCGGTAAACGTAAAACTCCTGATCGAAGGCGAAGAAGAGATCGGCTCTCCGAACCTGGCGGGCTTTATCAACGACAACAAGGCGCTTCTCAAAAGCGATTTCGCCCTTAATCCGGACGCCGGGATGATCGCTGCGGATTTCCCGACGATTACTTACGCCCTGCGCGGTCTGGCCTATTTTGAACTGCGTGTGTACGGTCCCTCCCACGACCTGCATTCCGGCTCGTATGGGGGAGTCGTACATAACCCTGCACAGGTTCTTGCCGAATTGATCGCAGGGATGCACGATGATAAGGGCAGAGTGACATTGCCCGGTTTCTACTCGAAAGTTCGCCCTCTCGATGAAGAAGAGCGCGCCGAGCTCGCCCGGCTTCCTACGGATGAAAATTTCTATCTCGAGAATACTGGCGCGCCTGCGCTCTGGGGAGAGGAAGGATACACACCCGCCGAACGAGTCGGGGCAAGGCCGACCCTCGAGGTCAATGGGATGCTTTCGGGTTTCACCGAAGAAGGGTCGAAAACTGTCCTCCCAGCCTGGGCGATGGCGAAAATATCCACGCGGCTCGTACCAGACCAGGACCCGGGGGAGGTTCACGCGCAGCTCCAGGAGTACTTGCGATCGCACACTCCGAAAACGGTGCGGGTAGAGCTCGATAATCTGGTCGGTGGTCCTGCAGTGATATCCGATCGAACCTCCTTTGGCGTCCGGGCAATGCAGAATGCCATGCAGACTGTATGGGGGAAGCCGCCCCTGTTCCGCAGAGAAGGAGGGAGTGTCCCGGTCGTCATCATGTTTAAGAACCTTCTGGGGATCGAATCCGTCAACTGCGGTTTCTCTCTCCTGGACTGCAACGCCCACGGCCCTAATGAAAAACAGCACCTGCCCACGTGGGAGAAGGGGATCGCAACGTTGATCCACTTCTTTTACAACCTGGCTGATTGACCGGAGGGATATGGTCAGAGACAGGCTCCCAACTTATGGCGGGCAGGCAGTGATCGAAGGCGTCATGATGCGCGGCCGGGATTCAATGGCGATCGCCATGCGCGCCCCTGATCGCTCGATAGTCATTCACACGGAGAACCTGTCAGGTATTTACAGAAGCCGGATTGCCAGGATCCCCTTTCTGCGGGGCGTCGTCATGTTGTGGGATGCGCTCGGGCTTGGGATGCGTGCACTGGCGATCTCTGCCAACACCCAGGTCAAAGAGGAAGAACGCGTTGAAGGGCCTCAGATGGTCGCAACCATGGTTCTCTCGCTTGCCTTCGCGGTTGGCCTTTTCTTCCTCCTGCCAGCCGGCTTGGGTCACTTGACCGAACAGCTGCTCCCTCCCACTCGATCGAATCTGGTCAGCTGGACTGGCAACCTGGTCGAAGGACTTGTCAGGCTGTTGATCTTGATCGCGTACATTTGGTTCATCGGTCGAATACCCGATATCAAACGAGTCTTCGCTTATCACGGAGCCGAACATAAAACGATCAACGCTTTCGAAGCCGGAGCCGAACTTTCGCCAGAAAGTGTAAAACGCTTCTCACTGGAGCACCCCCGCTGCGGGACAGCGTTCCTATTGACCCTGATTGTCCTGTCAATCCTTGTATTCACTCTCGCAGGTCCTTTGCCCCTCGGCTGGCGCCTGATCAGTCGAATATTGATGATCCCCATTCTCGCGGGCATCGCCTACGAGTACATCCGCTGGACTGCCAGGAGCCTAGATTCAGCCTTGGTAAAGGTGCTCGTAAAACCCAACCTCGCACTCCAGCGCCTGACGACCCGTGAACCGGATATGGAGATGCTCGAAGTCTCCATTGCTGCCTTCAACGCCATGCGCTCAGGAGAAAAAGATCGAGTCTTGTGAGTGGATCGGTCACTCACCGAGGACCTGCACGACCAATTCTCTTCGTCGGGGTCGGTTGTCGAAGTCGATGAAGATGATCTGCTGCCAGGTCCCCAGCGACAGGCGGCGGTCGATGAATGGCACGGTCAGCGAAGGACCGATCAAAGCGGCTCTCACGTGGCTGTGACCGTTTCCATCTCCCCAGCGGGCGTTGTGGGCGTAAGGCCGGTTCGGATCAAGGATCTCGTCCAGCAAACGCCGAAGGTCGCTCAGGCATCCTGATTCGTATTCGATGGTGGTCAGCCCGCTGGTCGAGGAAGGGGTAAAGATCGTAACGATCCCTTTTTCCAGGCCTCCGCCAGAGATAATCTTTGAGACATCATCGGTGATATCAAGGATGTCAGCGTTGCCCTTCGCATTCAATTGAATCGTTCTTGTGATGACTGGCATATCGTGATTATACTGTGGCACACTTGGTGCTCCCGCGACTTTTGGTCCAAGTTCCGAGAGGAAGAGAAAAGGAGAGTTTTAACGTGGCGATCGATTTTGAACTCTACCGGCGAAAGCTGCCTGTTGCGGACAATCCCACAGTCAGGCTTTCTGTGATCGACATAGCGCCCGACAGGGCTTCGCGAACCCTGGTGTTCCTGCACGGTTATGGCGGCCGGGCACGCCAGTGGCAGTACCAGCTGCATGAATTTTCGATCGCCAACCGGGTGATCGCTCTGGATCAACGGGGACACGGAGGATCCGACAGACCGGCCGGTCCGTATACGATGACTCAGCTGGTGGCAGATCTCGAATCAGCGCTCGATGGATTGGCGGTCCAGTTTCCGATTATCTTGATTGGACATTCATTTGGGGGAGCGATCGCCACGGAATTTACTGTCAATCATCAGGAGAAGGTGTCAGATCTCGTGCTGATTGCAACTGCCGGGGAATTCCAGTTGAATCCGTTCTATCGAGCGCTGCTCAGGATGCCTCCGCCTGTGTTGCGGATGTTGACACCATTTGTCCGAGGATGGTTGTCCGCTCCGCCGCACGTGATGCATGCCTGGTATCACCAGGCTATCGCTGGCTGGAACGGTTGGAGCCGCTTTCGCAGCCTGCAGATGCCCGTGACCGTTATACGCGGCCACCACGACCGCGTGTTTTCAAAATCCGTGTTCGAGGAAGTCGCACGTGCGATACCACGCGCGGAGGAGATCAACGTGGGGGCATCTGGTCACCTGGTGATGCTAGAGCGGCGAGAGGCAGTTAATCGGGCAATCCAACGCACTCTGGAAAGGACAGCTCGATCCTGGCGGGAAGACACGGTTGGGGAGGGTGATCCTGACAGAACCGCTCTGATGCGTGAGAGACCCTGGCTGGCATTTTATGACGAAGGAGTTCCATACACCATCGCCATTCCCCGCGTCCCTGTTCTTGAGCTCCTCCACTCCGCTGCAAACCGGTTCCCGAGCAAAACAGCCCTGGAATTCGAGGGCTTTCGAATGACCTATCAACAGCTGCAAACGCAGGTCAACCGCTTCGCAAACGCGGTCTTATCATCAAGGATCAACAAAGGCGACCGGATCATGCTTCTCCTGCCGAACATCCCTCAAATGGTGATAGCTTATTTTGGGACCCTGGCAGCTGGCGCAGTGGCAGTCTTTTCGTTGCCCGGAACCGGAAAGGAGGACTACCTTCAACAAATCCATCAGACGGAAGCCCGGATGGTTGTCACGCTTTACCAATCCGAAGGGATTATCCAAAGCCTGTTGGCAGAATCAGCGATGAACCGCTCCCCAGTCGAACACCTGATCCTCACTCGCCCCCAGGATTATCTGCCCCTGGTCAAGAGGCTTGCAAGCCGATCGAAAAAGATTCACCTGGGATTCGTTTCTGGCAGGTCAGGAGAAAGGTTCAAGATCCACGACTTCGAGCGTATAATTGCTGTCCAAATCAATGCTTCCCCCGAGTTGGAGATATCCCCTGACGATCCGGCGGTGATCCAGTTTACCGGCGGGACCACTGCCCAGCCGAAAGGGGTTACACTTTCACACCGCAACCTGGTTGCCAACGCCCTACAGACCCGCCACTGGATGCCGGCCGCGCAAGAAGGACGGGAGAGGTTCTTGAGCGTCATCCCGTTCGCTCACAGTTATGGCCTGACGACAGCGTTGAATGTGCCAGTCTCGCTTGGTGCAGCGATCATACTGAAGGCAAAGTTCGAGATTGCGGATATGTTAAGAACCATCAAGAACCAGAAACCCACGATCTTTCCTGGGGTCCCCAGCATGTACGTCGCCATAAAAGACTATCCCAGGGTGCGAAATTTCAGGATCGATTCGATCAAAGCCTGTATCAGCGGGTCCGCGCCGCTGCCGATTGAAGTGCAGGAGGCGTTTGAAAAACTTACCCGCGGCCGGCTGGTCGAAGGATACGGCCTCACGGAAGCTGGACCGGTGACCCATGCAAATCCACTCTATGGACAGAGAAAGATCGGTTCCATTGGGATCCCGTTGCCGTCCACCGAGGCGTGCCTGGTCGATCTTACCCGCGGCGCGAAAGAGGTCAAGCCGGGCCAGATCGGAGAGCTTGCAGTGCGGGGCCCGCAGGTCATGCTCGGGTACTGGGGAGATCCAGTATCGACCCGGCGCGCCTTCACAAGAAACGGTTTCCTTCTCACCGGAGACGTTGCCCAACGAGATGCACAGGGATATTTCCGGATTATCGCTCGCAAAGCGGACATGTGGTACCCTCACAAGCCTGACAAACCGGCTTTTCCCCGGGATGTCGAAGAAGTTTTATTTGAGGTCCCCCAGGTGAAAGAAGCTGCCGTCGTCGCGATTGCCAACCAGCCGATCGCCTTTGTGATCGCGCAGGGGGAGCAGCTCAGATCGGAAGATCTGATCGCTTACTGCAAACGACGTTTGCCTCCCGAATTGGTCCCGAGGTTCGTGGTCTTTGTTGATGATTTCCCCCGGACCTTTATTGGTAAAATTCTCAGGCGCGAGCTTGCCAGGCGCTTCGAAGAGATTCAGAAAGAACATCAGCGCGCGTGAGATGATCGACTTTATATCTCGTTAATCAACGTCTATATGAGCAATCGAGTAGAATCACCTGAGAACACACTCCATTTCATTTCAGAGGGATCCGGGAGACCGGTGATCCTGATGCACGGATTTGGTGCATCGCATCATGATTGGACATCCCTGATTTCAGATTTATCTCGCAAAGGATTTCGTGGACTTGCCCCCGACCTCCTGGGTCATGGCCACAGCGAAAAGCCCGCCGAGCCGGAAGCTTATACTTTCGCGCGATTGTACCGGTCTCTCGAGGAGTGGATTGCCTGTTTTGAGTTTAAAGAACCCGTGATGTTGGTGGGGCATTCCATGGGGGGGCACCTCGCCCTTCAGTATGCCGTTCACCACCTCGAAAAGGTCCAATCGCTCGTGTTGATCGATCCGTATTACGATGCGAAGCAGCTTTCTCCATTGATTCGTTTCGTGAACCAAAATCCTGGCATCGGGATGAAAGCCTTGCAGGCAGCTCCTGGCTGGCTGATTGAATCCCTGGTGGACCTGGACTTCTTCAGATCGGACCAGTACGCACCCCACGTTCGCCGGCAGATCGCCGAAGACTATAAGCGAGCCTCTCCGAACATCCTGAGATTCGCAGCGACCATCCCCAAACTCGACCGGCAGTTTGAAAGGATAACTGTCCCAATCCTTGTGCTCTGGGGAGAAAAGGACCTCACACTCGATCCGGGATCCTTTCAGAAGCTGGTCCAGGCGCTGCCGAATGCATCCGGGCGGGCAATACCCGATTGCGGGCACCAGCCTCATTTGGCGAAACCTCTATTGGTCAACAATTTGATCCTTGACTTCCTTCAAAGCGATGCGGTTCAGGCAGTCAAATGTCCGCCTGGGGAGCCATGAATCTCTCCCCAACGCAAGTCATCGCTGGAAAAGTCTCGATTGGCAAGACTCTTACCGGATTTCATTGGACTGTATATAAAGAATGTTTAAGGGAATCAATGCGTGCAAATCCGTGTACCAAATTATAAGGAGTTCGAATGATGGTAACACAGCCTTCGGATCTGGAAGGGCTCACGCTTCTTGGGAAGCAGGCGAAACCAGGCAAGAAGCTGGAGGCTTTTCCTAATCGGTCGCCAGATCGTTTTTACCGCGTGACCCTGGAAACCGATGAATTCACCTGCCTCTGCCCCATGACCAGGCAGCCTGATTTCGCGACCCTGAAAATCGAATACGTCCCTGACCAGAAGGTGGTCGAATCCAAATCGCTGAAGCTGTATCTCTGGTCTTTTCGGGAGGATGGCGCCTTCCACGAGCATGTCATCAACCAGATCTGCGACGACCTAGTGAAGACTCTTGATCCCCACTGGATTAAAGTCACTGGTGTCTTCAATGTCCGCGGCGGAATCGGGATCACTGTCGAGGCCGAGCACACGAGAACGCCAGACGCACGCCAGCAGTGGGTATCATCTTGATGATGAGGTGACCTTGGAGAGAAACAGCTACAAATGGTATCCATTCGTGATGGCGGTTTTCGTCACCACGTTGATCATCTCGAACATCATCGCGGTGAAAATCGTTCGAGTCTTCGGTCTCGCCCTCCCGGCGGCAGTGATACTCTTCCCGGTGGCATACATTTTTGGGGACATTCTCACGGAAGTGTATGGCTATGCGAAAGCACGCCAGGCGATCTGGACCGGCTTCTCTTGCAATCTGATCGCAGTGATCGCGATCTGGATCGGAGGCCTCCTGCCCCCCGCCCCATTCTGGAATGCTGGAGTATTCTATGCTCCCGACCAGGCGCAGCAGGCCTACCAGGCGATCCTGGGATTTACGCCTCGCCTGCTTGTCGCCTCTTTCATTGCATATCTGGTCGGAGAATTCCTGAATTCGTTCGTGCTTGCGAAATTAAAAGTGCGCACGGACGGCCGATACTTATGGGTGCGCACCATCGCCTCGACGCTGGTTGGGCAGGGGGTAGATTCGGCTGTATTCATTTCGGTCGCATTCTGGGGAATCTTTACCTCCGGCAACCTTGCAACGGCGATCCTCTCTCAATGGGGATTCAAAGTCGCTTATGAGGTCCTGGCAACACCCCTGACCTACCTGGTCGTCAATGCCCTGAAGCGGTCCGAGAAGGTGGACTTCTTCGACCGGGAAACAGATTTTAACCCTTTGCCGTTGCTGACCGGGACACCTACCAAGTCAGCGGATTGAGGGTCGACTGAAGGAACGATCCGAAAATTCGATTCACGCCGTCTCCAGATACCGCTCGACTTCCCAATCCGTTACCCGGGTGCGGTATTCTTCCACCTCCGCCCACTTGGCGCGGCTGAAACTCTCGAAAGTCGACGATCCCAGCGCGTTTTTCAGGACTTCGTCCCCTTCCAGCAGTCGGAGGGCTTCCGCCAGAGAGCCTGGCAGCTCCTCGATCTGGAGCTCCGCGCGCTGTTCAGTCGTCAAGTGGTAGACGTTAATGTCGTTGAGAGGAGGCGGTACAGGGAGCTTCTTTTCGATTCCATCCAGAGCAGCAGCCAGCATGACCGTCAGGGCGAGATATGGGTTTGCCGATGGGTCCGGACAGCGCAGCTCGGCGCGTGTCGATCGCTCTCTTCCGGGCATGTAGCGCGGGATCCGGATCAGCGCCGACCGGTTGATCTGCGCCCAACCCACATAGACAGGTGCTTCGTACCCGGGCACCAGCCGCTTATACGAGTTAATCGTCGGGGCGACGATGGCTGACATCGAACGCGCATGCGCCAGCTGCCCGCCGATAAAGCCATACGCCAGCTCGGAGAGGTGATAAGGATCGTCCGGATCGAAGAACAAGTTTCGCCCCTCTCTATCGAACAGGGACTGGTGGCAGTGCATGCCTGAACCATTGATGCCGAAGATCGGCTTTGGCATGAACGAGGCAACCAACCCGTGCTGAGCGGCGATCGCCTTGACTGTGTACTTCAAGGTGATGATCTTATCCGCTGTCCGCAGGGCTTCATCGAATTCGAAATCTATCTCGTGCTGCCCGATCGCGACCTCATGATGCCCCATTTCGACGATGAGGCCCATCATCTTCAATGCTGCCATAAGCTCCGTGCGGACCCGGACGGCCTCATCGCTCGCCGAGAAGTCGAAATAACCCCCTACATCGTGGGGGACGGGGTGGATCTGCGTCGGCCCGTTGTGCTTAAAAAGGAAGAATTCTGGCTCCGGTCCGACATTATATGTCCAGCCACGCTTTTCCAGTTGAGTCAGGATTCTTTTCAGCGTCCCCCTCGGATCTCCCGGGAAGGGAGTACCGTCAGGCAGGTAAATGTCGCAAAACATCCTCCCCCGCCGCATCTCTAGCGGGCTCCACGGGAGCACGGTGTAGGTCCCCGGGTCGGGGATGAGTCGCATATCGCTCTCCTGGATGCGTGCGAACCCCTCCACCGAGGATCCATCGAACCAGATACCTTCTTTGACGGCGCTTTCTAATCTGTCGACCGGGATATCCAGGCTTTTGACAGCGCCAGTGACGTCAGTGAACTGGAGTGAGACGAACTTGACCTCATCCTCTGTCACTCTTCTGTGAAGTTCATTGAAATCCATGATGGTCTCCTGAAATTAGCTTAATCCCTCGCCTAAACTGGTTAATAATTCGGTTATTTCCTTTTTCTCAGTCTGGGTGAGACAATGCCACGGGTTGTAAAAGTACCGGTCTGTCATCGTTTCTACGTGCTCGCGAAATACCCTCCCTTCGGGAGTGATCTTTAAGGCGCTTCGAACCCCGACGATATAACCGCGGTCCCGCAGTTCTGCCAGTGCATTGGCATAGACCTCTCTCGAATGGCCACGGTGCTTGAGCTTCTCGGTGATGTCGTCGAGCGTTTCGAGACTCTCCCGCCAGATCAGCGTCAGAGTTTCGAATGCGGTTGCTGAAATACCAGAATTTTGCCAGCTAGCGAGGTGAGCGTCATCCCGGTAAGCCTCAAGACACGAAAAGGCCTGTTCGATATAAGGCAAGGGGGGTTGAAGATCCGGCATTAACTTATGGCTCAATTTTATCGCCCAGGGTTCCGGGGGAGCAGGTGTAACCAGACAGCTAGCGACCAGTCGCCCAAGATATTCCGCTAATTTTTGCGATTTCTCCGGAATCAACGGATCGGCTTCCGCCATTGCTTCTCTGGCAAGGTGAATAAACGTATCCACAGCTTTGCCTCCGAAGGGAGTCAGTCGGAAACACCCTTCTCCGACTTTCTCCAGATAGCCCTGGCGGGCTGCGTTCGATAGCCATGCAAGATATCGCTCAGATGCTGTGTAGGGACCCCGGATCATCAGATGCCCAGGAGTTATATCTTCTAGTTCCAGCGTCCTCGCAACCAGCAGCACACCCCACTCTCGTCTACCCAGTCCGCTCTTCTTAACCAGGGGATCGATCGCAGGAAGATAACAGGGTTCGATTTTAGCCCATGTCTCCCGCATTAATTGCCAAAGCGATCGGTCTTCCATCCTTGACCTCCTGATCGTGCGTTCACAGAATTCCCAATAATCGGACGTCCTTCACCAATAAACTGTCCAAAAGAGTTGGGAAATCATTAAATCTCTTTGTGCCATCCTCGGATTTATCTAATGCGCCTGGAGCTGCCGGAATGATAAACCATCCTGCGAACTTTATCCAGGCTAGATCAGAAAAAGGATCTCTCCGAGAACTCTTCAGGACGCGAACGTGAGCCTCCTGGCGACAGACTTTACTCGATTTGCCTGCTCACTTTACACGCCCAATCTGCAAAGGTATAATTTTTCTCGATGTTCTGACCCCAATTCGATTGAAGGCAGACGACAGGGGGGTGGTTGGGTCCCGGTGGGCTCCCCGGTCTTCAAAACCGGTGGCGGGTCGCGTTGCGAGCCGCGGTGGGTTCGACTCCCATCCACTCCCGTTTTACATTCCTGGTCAATCCTGTCTCTCAATCGATAGTTGAATTCCGTATTAATCATACAGGCTTTAATTTCCGATGACAATTCCTTATATCGAAACCCTACCAGCTTCCTCGCCTGACGATCCATATTTATCGGTCATCAGGCGGGTGTTTCGCATCGAAGGGATCACCTGGGGAACCGACAAACAGAACTTCATTGTCCGGTATCAGGGAAAATTGATCCAGGAGCCCGAAGAGGCTTACCGCACACTGGCAGCCGCGTTGCGACGGATGGATGTGACTCCCTTGTTTCGCCTGGAGAATGGTCAGGAAACCATCGTGCTCTTGAAGGGCATCGTCAGGCCGCGGCCTTCGAATCCCTTGGTAAATCTGCTGCTTTTTCTAATGACCGGGCTGAGCGTCCTTTTTGCGGGTGCTTTCTTCCAGTATACCGGTCCCCTGACAGGTGGGCTGGAGGTGATGCTGCCCCACCTGATTCCAGCCCTCATCAGCGGGGCCATGTTCGGCATCAGCCTGCTCTGCATCTTGCTGGCGCACGAGTTTGGACACTACCTGGCAGCGCGTTACCACCGAACTGCGGTCACCCTGCCTTACTTCATCCCTTTCCCATTCAGCCCGTTTGGAACAATGGGCGCATTCATCCAGCTCAAAGAGCCGCCTCGGAACAAGCGCATCCTACTGGATATTGGTCTGGCAGGTCCTTTAGCCGGATTAGTGGTAGCCATTCCAGTACTGTTCCTCGGTCTGTACTTATCTGAACTTGGCAACCTTCCGGAAGCCGCGGGATTCACCCAATCTTTTAGCCTGGAAGGTAACTCGATCTTCTATTTGATTTCTAAATACCTTGTTTTCGGCAAGTGGCTGCCGGAACCATCCAGCTATGATGGGATCTCACCTTTGCTTTATTGGGTCCGCTATTTCTTCACCGGGAGGCCGGTGCCGTTCGGAGGCGAGGACGTGTTGCTGCATCCGGTCGCCTGGGCAGGATGGTCCGGGCTCCTCGTCACCGCCCTGAATTTAATTCCGGCTGGTCAATTCGATGGGGGACATGTTCTTTACGTCCTGCTTGGCAGAAAAGTGCGCAGTCTTTTGCCATTTATTTTGATCGTCCTGGTCGTCCTCGGAACGATCTGGTCGGGTTGGTGGCTCTGGGCGTTCCTGATTTTCGTCCTGGGTCGCGTTCACGCAGAACCCCTTGACCAGATTACACCGCTCGATCCTGGGAGGAAAGCCCTGGCGATTTTCGGCCTGGTAGTGTTCTTTTTACTCTTCACGCCGATCCCGCTGAGCTTTTTCTAAGTAGACATCGGTTCACGGTCGGGATTCGACAAGTACTTCGACCCGCTCAATTTCTGGTCCTAAACTGAACATCTCGAGTTCGAATGAGACCGATGTCCCTGGTTCTAACGGTTCAGAGAGCTCGAATTTTCGGACGGCGACCACGCGGTCATCTTTCCCATAGCCGACCGCTGCAAGCCATACAAGGCGCGCAGGCTCGCTTGTCATGGGCAATCGGACCTCGCCGCTTATGACAGCATATCTGCCTTCAGAGTCGTAATGCACTCCCTCTATCTCAACTTCCGCATTCAGGTAGCGCCCGTCCCTGAGGGGGACAGGCAGAGCGGATACCAGTTCCACGACCGTAGCGAACCTGCGTCCCGCCTGTGAAGGGAAGTAGACCATCAGCGGAAGCGCCTCACCAACACGAATAATGTTTAATGGCGAGGTCGCCTCACCTGTGGCGATCACTGTACCATCTTCTTCCTGAAGAGATACTCGAGCTGCAACATTTTCGATGGATCTCGATTGATTATTCTTGACCAGGATAAAACACCATACGCCGCCTGGAGCTTCCTCGTAGCAAGCAGCCGGTTGGATCGCCAAAGCCATCGGAGTCGGGGTGGCGAATATCGCCACAGTGGTCTCACTCGAGGGGATAATTAGCTCCGTGCCAACCGGCATGAGGCTCGGATTCACCTCAGGGTTTGCAGCCAGTAGTTCTTCGAGCCGGATCCCAAACCTCAGCGCGATTGCCAACATCGTATCTCCCTGGATAACCCGATAGATTACTGGCGTCGCGGTCAGGGTGGGAGCAGCGGTCGCTGTGATGATTGAATTGGTCTGGATCTCCATCGCAGTGGGGCTGGCTGTCGGACTTTGATAAGGAGTCAGGGGAATAAATGGCTCCTCTGGCGAACCTTCCGGGCGGACAACCGAACCACTCTTACAGCTGCCGAGCGCAGCTCCGCTCCAAAACGCAAGGAAAAGCAGCCAATGGGATACTGCCCGTCGGGGGGACATGGACGGGATTATAACCTAGAGAACCTTGACCTGACATCTCTGAAGGATTCCAGGTGGCATGGTGCACCAGATCCCGATTAATAGTATTCCTTGAATTCCTGAAGGTTCTTGCTTACAGATTTTTGAGGCGGAAGGTGGACTACTTGCCGGTTGGCTGTGGCTATGCTAAACTCACACTGGTAGTCAATGATGGCTGAAGACAGGATGCTGCGTGAGGCGGTGGAGGCTCTCGCTCAAGGTCAACAGGCCAGAGCGCGCGATCTGCTCACGCGTTTATTGCGTGCCGACCAGACCAACCCGATCTACTGGCTCTATATGAGTGCGGTGGTCGAAACCTCCAAAGAAAGTGTATACTGTCTGAAAAACGTCCTCCGCCTCGACCCGCAGAACCGGCAGGCGCAGTTAGGGTTGGTCATTCAGGGTGCAATCCCACCTCCGTCGGACCTATCCCCAGCGCAGATCCCCCCTCGCTTCTGGGATCAAATCCAGTCTGGTCATTCTACAACCTCCCTCAGAAAAAAACTGGTGCGGACGATAGGCTTTACTGGAGCTGGTCTCCTCGTGATCGGATTGTTGCTGATTGGGGTCTTTGGGCCCGGACTCCGCTTGGGCGGGATCTTCGGGATGCCGCGTCTTACAGTCACTCCAAAGTTTGTAGCAGGACTGGCGACGGCGACCGTGCTCCCGACGAACACACCCTACCACAACACGCCCACCCCCACTTTCATCGGTCCAACCCCGCTCTGGTTGCTCCTGGACGCCACGTACACGCCGACCCCGCTCTACGTAAACACACCTCATCCGATCAGTGAAGCATTCCGCGCAGGCTTGCGGGCATTTGGCAATAATGATTACGAAGATATGCTGAATTACATGCAGCAAGCCGCGCGTGAAGAACCCCAGGCAGCTGACATTCATTATTATGTGGGAGAAGCTTACAGGAATTTGAACGAACCCGCACTGGCGCTGGCTGCATACGAACAGGCAATCCTCGTAAATCCTGAATTCGCGCCTGCCTACCTGGGTCGAGCGCGAGCGAACACTGCGCTTCAAGTGATGGCTGGAGTCGAGCAAGACCTGCTTCAGGCAATCGAGCTCGATCCAGATCTCCTCGAAGGCTACCTGGACCTTGCTGCCAATCGGCTCGCCGCGGGTGAGCTCGACCTTGCGATGGAATATCTGGAAGATGCAGAGAGGATCGCTCCTTCATCCCCTTTAATCTACCAGTACCAGGCTGATGCTTATATTGGCGCTGGGGAATTCAGATCGGCATTGCCTGCAGCGGAGAAAGCGTATGAACTCGATCGAACGTCTCTCCCCATCTATAAGCTCCTTGGGCAGGCGTATTTGGAAACCGGCGAGATTGCCAGGGCAAAGGAATTCCTGGAGATCTATTTAAGTTTCGTCCAAGACGATGGCGAAGCTTATTTACTATTCGGCAGGACGCTTTACGAACTTCACGATTTCGTCGGCGCAAGGGACGTGCTCAGCGAAGCCATCGAACTTCAGAAAGGTCTGTTCCCTGCACTGCTCTACCGGGGTCTTGCATACCTTGAACTTGGAGAAGGTCAGGCTGCAGTGAATGATTTAATCGCTGCACGAAATATCGACCGCCAGTCTTTCCTGGCTAATCTTGGATTGGGCAGAGGTCTCCTGCTTACCAGTCGCTTTGCAGATGCAGTCAGCCAGTTTTCTCATAGTGAAGAACTGGCGGGCGATGAGAGTCAGCTGGCTGCCGTTTATTATTGGAGAGCACAGGCCCGAGAAGCCGCGGGGGACGTCCGATCCGCGGTTTCCGATTGGCAGGCGCTGCTTGCCTTGCCCCCCGATGTCGTGCCTGCTGATTGGCGAGCCGCTGCGATTGAACAAACCCTTCAGCAGACCCCTTCACCCACTCCAGTGATAGCAACCCCCTCCTCGACGTCTCCTCCATCCTCAACTCCTACCCCAATCGGCACTCCCACAACGATCCAGCCATCGGAGAGCAAGACCCAACCCGCAGACTAGCACTTTCCGATTACAACGCTTCAGCCATGGACGCCAGAAAAGGCGCTTATCACCAGACTTATCTCCTGCTGATTTCGATCGCCGGAGCAGCTGCTTTTTTCGTCGGAGCCTTCCAGGTGCCTACTGGTGACTTCGACTTACTGCTTTCAATTTTCCTCGTTGCCGCTTTCACATTCATCTATTACTCTCCGTTGCACTTACTGAACAACCGGTTTTACCTCTCCAATACCCTGGTCATTGGCTGTTCTCTCCTGATCGGAATCCAGCTGACCAGCCTGGTCTTTCTGGCCGGTCTGATAGGCGGGGCGCTGCTTGATTGGTTTATCCCCCGGGCGAGAGCACATACAAGAACAATTCGCAGAGTTGTCTGGGAAGCCGGTAATCTCCTCGGCATCAATTTGATACCCATGGTCGTCATCATGGTGATTTTCGGGTTGGACCGAGATTTGGGCTCTCGATTTCTGGCTGGCAGCGATGCTGCTTCGACAGTCTTGAATATGGCATTGATTTTCGGTTTACTCCACGGAGGACTTTTTTGGGCAGGCAGTCGCCTGAGTCAGCAATCTTCTTTCATGAATCTGCGGTGGGACACGATGGCGTTGATATTAATAGAAATGCTGCCTGCACTCCTCAGTATTCAATTGATCGTCGCTTACCCTGTCCTTAACGCAAATGCGCTCATCGCTTCGGCTACACTGACGATCCTGTTAGCCATCTTGCTCAACTATCTGAGTACTCCCCGACTCGAGCTGGAACGCCGGCTGCACGAATTATCTGCTTTTAGAGAGATAAGCGAAGCACTACCTTCCGAAGCAGATCTCGAAAGGATGCTTTCAGTGATCTACCAGCAGGTAAGGGAAATCCTGGGTGTCGAGAATTTTTACGTCGCGCTGTTCGACCCCGATAAGCAAGAGATCTGGTATCCCCTGGCAGTGAAAGCGGGGGTCCGGCAGAACTGGTCCAGAAGGCAGATCCTCGAACGATTGACAGACCGGGTCATACTGAACAGCACGCCAATCCTTATTCGCGATCATGGAAGGGAAGAATTGCATCGGATCGGCTTGCCAGCCGGCGAGGATTCACCTCTTGCTTGGATTGGGGTCCCTCTGAAGGCTGGAGACCACACGACGGGATGCCTGGCAGCTTTTTCTACCTCTCCACAGACGACCTTTTCTGAGAATGACCTCTACTTACTGTCCATTCTGGCTGGTCTGGCGAGCCCGGCTGTTGAGATCGCACTCCACAACGCGTTGTTAACCCGTGAATTCCTGGTTGGACGCGATCGGATCACAACAGTCTTAAACTCCGTCCAGGATGGAATCCTCCTGTTCGACCTCGACGGGCGCATCTTGCTGGCTAACGAGCGGATTCAAGCCCTGACCGGACACTTCCAGAGCGATTTTATTGGCAAGCAGCTGGCTGATCTCCCCGAGAATGTTCGTCAGGTTCTCGGATACTCGGCGGAATCGGATGGACATTCCAGTTATTTTCTCTTCAGTCAAGAAACAAGAAAATTATCCTTCAAGGTCGATGGAGTAATTCCTGAACGCCACGTCGACTTGATGGTTTTCCCTGTTCTAAGCCAGGACAGCCAGGTCATTGGCTGGGTGCTCACGGTTCGAGATATCACGGAAGAAGTCGCTAACCGGGAAGCTCAAGAGCTCATCGGCGAAACACTGGTACACGATCTGCGGGCACCGATCAGCTCCGTGATCAGCGCCCTGGAGATGATTCAGGAGGCGCATGCCAGCGGCGATCCGACCGACCTCATCGCCCCTTCTCTTCAAATCGCCCAGAGAATTGCGAAGCGTGTTCTGGGGATGGTTGAAACGTTGCTCGAGATCGCACGCTTGCAATCCGGAAAATTCGTCCTTGACCTGACACCGGTCGAAATGCGGTCTCTTGTCGATGGGTCAATCGCTGAGTTCTCTGTTCCAGCCAGGGAATATGGGATCAGACTGGCGAACGATGTTCCCCCCGACCTCCCGGTTGTGGAGATTGATCGTGGGAAGATCCTTCGCGTACTGAATAACCTCATCGATAATGCTTTAAAATTTACTGATGAAGGGGGGGAAGTCAGAATATCAGCTGAATATCTTTCCGAGGATCAACTCGCTTTCCGGGTCAGTGATACCGGTCCGGGTATCCCTGAAGAGTACCGCGTGAAGATTTTCGAGCGGTTTTCCCAAATACCCGGGCAAACCGGGAGGAGGAAAGGATCTGGTCTGGGCCTGACCTATTGCAAGCTGGCTCTGGAAGCGCATAAAGGCCGGATCTGGGTTGAACCTCGAGAGGGAGGGGGAGTGTTTTCGTGTTCTCTCTGCCGATCAAACAGCAGATCAATTGTTAATAAATTTCTATTATCCCCGGTCTTGCCATCAATCTGGAGGCGCGCTATAATCGCTCAGGATTGGATTCCCTCGATCCTGCGCGGTGTTGAGGTGTGTTATGCCGACCTATACTTATCAGTGCGATAACTGCGGTGTGCGTTTCGAACGCCAACAAAGATTTTCTGACCCTCCTTTGTCGAAGTGCCCTGAATGTTCGAAGAAGGCGCTCCGGAAAATATACCTGCCAGTGGGAATCGTGTTTAAAGGTTCTGGATTTTATGCGACCGATCACCGATCGCCTTCCGGGACTTCGCGTTCTAATGGGACCAACAAGTCAGACAGCGATGATAAATCGTGAAAGACGAACGAATCGCAGCCGAAAAATGAAGGTGCCCCAAAGGACTGAGACGATATAAAAGTCCTTTCAGAATTGTATATGACAGCAAAGCCGTCTCCAATCGAGGAGACGGCTTTTTTTGATAGAATCTATCAATAAATATTAAGAAAGAATTTAATATCGCAATGGTTTTTAGGGAGGGTTCATCTTATTTGTAAAATCAGGCTCCTCGGCCAGGACTCGAACCTGGAACCTAGCGGTTAACAGCCGCCCGCTCTGCCGAATTGAGCTACCGAGGAAGGAAGCGAAGAGGATTATATACACAAGAGGAAGGCATGTCAAGACGGGCATGAAGTCGAGGCATTAATGTCACTCAAAGGGAATCTACAAGATTTTACGCTCACCCAGCTGCTGAATCTGATTAACCTCTCCCATAAGACGGGAAATCTCGTCCTGGAGAGATCAAACGAAGTTGCATCCCTGTATTTTATGGAAGGTAAGCTGGCGTACGTACAAGTTGGTAACGAAGACAACAGCCTAGTTGGGGTTTTGCATAAGACGCATATGCTATCTCCGAGCCAGTACTCTGGGATAAAGAAGCACATCAATGGCATGAGCGACAAAGAACTTGGACTTCTGTTAGTCAATGCGAATTACTTTTCTCAGCAGGACATCCTCATCAGCTTACAGAATTACTGCATCGACATCCTCAATCGTTTATTCAACTGGTTGGAAGGTTTTTTCCAATTTGAAACAGACGTGACGCCGCCCAGGGACAAGATCATCGTTCGGATAGACCTGGAGAACATCATTCTCGAAGGGACGCGGCGCATGCAGGAGTGGGAGTTCTTGCAGGACGAGATCCCCAGTCTCGATGTGGCGATTAATTTCGTTGACCGCCCCGGCGCCAACGTGAGGAATCTGAGTCTGACGAAACAGGAATGGAAAGTCATCAACTATGTCCATCCGCGAAACACTCTCAGGCAGATCAGCCGGGTCACCAGGCTCAATGAATTGGAGATCCGCCGGATCGTTTACGGACTCCTTCAAGCAGGGATCGTTGAACTGATTCGCCCCTCAGATTCGTCCTCCCAGGACCGACCATCCATCCCATCGATTGCATCGATGACTGGCAGGGAAAGAGAAGAACGAAAATCGTTGCTCTCCCGGATAATCGACCGGATACGGGCACTGTGATGTGAAGGTTGATCTGAGCCATGCAGACCCTCAAAATGGTCGTCACCGGGCCATTCAACGCCGGAAAAACCGAATTCATTCGGACGGTGAGTGAGATCGATACCGTTTCTACGGAACGTCGGATAACGAGTGAGATCGAGCGCATTAAAAATACAACCACAGTGGCAATGGATTTTGGTCGAATAACCATCGACAACGATCTGGTGCTGTATCTCTTCGGTACACCTGGACAGAAGCGCTTCGAATTCATGTGGGAGATCCTGTCAGAAGGCATGCTCGGCTTCATCGTGATGGTCGACAGCATGCGTCCGGAGACCTTCCGGGAAGCGCGGAAAATCCTGGAGACATTCCGGGCATATGCTCCTACCCCTTACGTCGTCGCGGCGAATAAACAGGACCGGGCAGATGCCTGGGACATCGAAGACATGCGGATCGCCCTCAGGCTCGATCCAAAAATAAAACTGCTGAACTGTGTGGCAACAAGAAAAGAGAGCGTGAAATCCGTGTTGCTCGAGCTTTTGTATTCAATCCTGGCCGAACTGGATTCGGTTGAAAACCAAGAGGTCTCCTAGGGAGCGTGCGACTTGCCATCGATCATCACCGACCAGGGTTCCGTACATTATGAAGTGTTCGGGCGCGGCCGTCCCGTTATCCTCCTCCACGGCTGGCTTGGATCCTGGGGATTGTGGCAGGAAACCATGGAATTCCTCAGCCGAACCTACCGGACCTACGCCCTGGATTTCTGGGGATTTGGAGAATCTGACAAGAAGCGAGATTCATACTCCGTTCAAGACTTCATCAGCCTGGTCGACCAATTCATGGATCAGATGGGGATCAGGACCGCTCCCCTGGTCGGTCACTCGATGGGTGGTACGGTAAGCCTGTCTGTCGCGATCCGGTACCCAGAGCGAGTCAGCAAAGTCGTTGTGATCGGCTCGCCAATCGTGGGATCCTCGCTTGCCCTGCTCTTAAAACTGGCCGGCATCCGAACGATCGCCTGGCTCGTTTATCACACCATGTGGGCGTTGAAGCTTGGCATCCGGATCGCCTCTCCCTTCATCACCCGCGATCATCGATGGCCCGACATGATCAACCAGGACCTTTCGCGGGTCACGCTCGAATCGTTCTTGATGAGCATCGCCTCGCTACGCAAGACCGATCTCCGTCCGCTCCTCGCTCCTATCCGCCAGCGGGTGCTGGGGATGTACGGGGACCGGGATGTCATCGTGAACTCCAATCAATGGGCTGTTCTCAAAGCCGGAGCGCCGAACGCGATTATCGACAGATACCCTCACGCGGGTCATTTTATCATGCTCGACGAGCCAAGGAAATTTATGACCTCACTCAAGTGTTTCTTAGACCTGAACTGAGTGGATACCGGATGGATTCGATGACTGCTGGTGGTGTTAAAGGTTATGAAAATTCTGAAAATCATTTTACAGGACCACCGATACCTGCAACCATTCAATGAAAGAGCCCGAGACCTGCGCATCCAAAACAAACCGCTCTGGCTCATCCAGCGGGATGTCCTGGCCCCGTACACGCTCCAGGAGATAGAAATCACCCCGGGCGATGGTCTACCCGAGGTTGATCGGACCTGCATCGTTTATCGTGATAACCTGTATTTCGACGAAGCCTACATCGCCGCCTTCCTCTCAGCGGCGCGAAAACGCAGGCAGGCCAGCCGGGCAGCCTTCTCGATCAAGGATCCGGTCTTCCGGGAACATGCCCTTCCCTTGAGTACGTCATACCAATTCGAAAACGATCTCTATCTGGCAGACCTCTGGTATTTCCCTCACGGTACGAAGGAGACGAGTGTCGAGCCGCTTGTGATCGACCTCCAGGCGCGGGAAGTCGGATATTACCACGTCCCCATGTACATGGCGCAGCACCAGGGAGATCTTGTTTTTCAAGTGCCCCTTAGAAGCATGCTCGCGATCGATTCGTGGGTGCATATATTTATTGCTGATGTTGTGTTTGGGGTATTTAAACGAGGTGCCCGCTTCGAGGATCGGCTCAACAGGCTGCCAGGGTTTAAACTGCGCATTCTGGCAAGAGCCATGTTCGAAGGACGGCAGGTATTGGAATGTTCCGAGCTGGTCAAAATCGGGCGAAACTGCACCATCGACCCCACAGCCGTCATCCACGGACCGACGACCATCGGCGATAATGTGACAATCAACGCCGGCGCTGTTATAGAAAATTGCATCATCGGCGATAACGTGAACATCTCCCAGGATTGCCAGTTGATGTTATCGGTGATTGGAGATGGTTCCTTCCTCCCATTCCGAGCCTCCTTATTCATGACAACTTTGATGGACAACAGCATGGTTGCACAGAACACCTGCCTGCAGATGTGCGTGATCGGCCGGGATTCGTTCGTCGGAGCAGGGTCAACCTTCACAGACTACAACCTGCTCCCGACCACGATCCGGGCACGAAATGGCAATGGTGAGTTGGCGTCCGCGAACCGGCCGGTCTTGGGAGGCTGTGTGGGGCACAACTGCCGGCTTGGATCGGGTCTGATCATCTTCCCTGCGCGGACCATCGAATCGGATGTCGTCCTCTTTGCCACGCCAGAGCGGCGCGTGATAGACCGAGATGTCCAATTCGAGGAAAGCGATCACCTGATCCTGCGAAATTCGAATCTCCACCGGCGGCTCTATCCACGGCGGAGCACGAATGAGAGATCTAAGATCAACGTTCCACTCGAAATGGTCCGCCAGACTTTATCCCGTTGAGGAGGCCGAGATGAACAGACCCCGGCTCTTAGTTGTTGAGGACGATCAGGACATTTCCAGGATGTTGTGTATCTACTTCGAAGGACAAAATTTTGATGTAGATACAGCATCTCGTGGGACAGAAGCGCTTGATAAAACTCGCCAGAAGCTCCCGCACTTGATCCTCCTGGACATCATGCTCCCAGATTTCGATGGATACGAAGTTTGTCGACAGTTGCGCACTCAGACTCGGACGAGCCACATCCCTGTTATCTTCCTAACCCAAAAAGATGAGCGCAGCGACAAGCTTCAGGGTTTGGAATTGGGAGCCGACGATTACATAACGAAGCCGTTCGACATCGAAGAACTGCGTCTGAGAGTTCTAAATGCCATCACCCGTACAGAGCGGGAACGGCTCACTGATCCACACACGAATCTACCTTCCGGAAAACTGATCGAGGACAAGCTACGCCAGATCATCCACCGGAGCGGATGGGCGCTGATCGACCTCAGATTGAAGGAGTTTGAAGCGTACAAAGAGGCGTACGGATTCGTTGCCAGCGACAATGTCCTCCGCTACATGGCGCTGCTGCTCGGAGAAGTAGTCGATGAGATGGGAACTCGTGAAGATTTCATCGGGCACACCGGCAATGATCACTTCATTGTTATCACGCAAGAAGATAAAGCAGGGACAATCAGCCAAAGATTATCGGAGCGATTTTCAGAAGAGATCTTGACCCACTACAGTTTTATTGATCGTCAGCGCGGTTACATCAAATTATCGGGGAACGGTGGGACCTCCCGCTCGTATCCCATGATGAGCCTGTCATTCGGAATTGTTTCGCCGTCAAAATATCAATTTTCAGATATCCGTGAGATAACCGAGATAGCAGCAGGAGTCCGGCGGAGTCAAGTGGTCTGAAAATCGGAGAGTCTAGTTGAATCCACCCACCCTGGGTTTTGCGTTCTTTTTGGGAGGAGTCCTGATTTTCATCCTTGTGGGGATCGCCTCGAGCTTTGCGATTCGGTCTAAAGCCAGGCTCCAATCCTCTGTAGCGATCTCGCCGGAAAACGAGGATGGCGTCAATTCGGATGCCATCCTGCTGGTGGAAACTGGGGGGTGCATCGTGTATGCGAATTCAACAGCCCGGGATTGGTTCGAATTGAAAGATTCACGACCTGACCTGGAAGACCTCGTCCGCCAGCTTCAGCCCGGTGAAGACTTAATATCTCTGTGCACCGCTGAGGGACAAACCAGATTTAAACATAGAGGCAATTCCCTGCTAGGCCAATCGTACAGGATCCCCTATGGGAAATCTGGAGCGATGTTGATCGCCTTCCAGGAAGAATCTACTCAGGTTCCAGGATCGGTCGGTATAGAGGGAAGTAAGCCTGCGGAAATCATTGAAAGATATCCTGAGTTGGTGTCGCAGATCAGAAAGTTCAACGACTTGGCAGGAGACTCTGCAAACCTGGATGATTTACTTCTGGCGCTGCTCGAAGCATTAGGGCAGCTGGTGCGGGCAGATTACTATCAGGTCACTTTGGATGATCCTGCGCAAGAGAAGTCAATTACCTACCAGCTGTGGGGTGCTCAAGGTGAAAGACCGATCCTCCAAAAATCAGACCTGATCCCAATGTTCCCACCAGCGCTGCGCAAATACCTCTTTGAAATTCATGAACCGCTGCTCCTGACAAAGCGTACGGAATTCCTCGCACTTGTCCCTTCCCTTCCACATGAAGGGCATAAAATTAATTCTTATATAGGCATCCCACTATTCGACGGTAAAGAGAATCTCGGCATCCTAGAATTAGGCGCATCTTCAGAAGCTGCGTTTTACCAGGAGGACATGGAGGTCTGTTTGCTTCTCGCTGGGCAGGTCAGCATCGCCATTTCAGCCTGTCTTGCCCGAATGAGAAGTATGCGTCAGGGTCAACAGCTCGTTGCCCTTGCGGATCTGGCTGAAGCGATGCGCGGCATGAATGATCTGTCGTCGGTATATTCTCTGCTGGTCGATCGCCTCGCGGGAATCTTCCCTGCGGAGATCATCGGGTTCTTAACCTATGATGAAGAACACCGCATGCTCCGCGCAGAACCGCCTTTCAAGGGACTCCCTGAAGATTTTCTGGTCCTATACCAGATCCCACTGCCCGAGACCAGTGAAGTTGATGCAATACTGGCATCATCTGAGATAATCATCACCGAAAATGCTTCGGAAGACTCGCGATTCAAGATTCTCGGATTAGGGCCCATTGCGACCGCTTCGGGGATCAGGCAATGCGCCCTCGTTCCTCTGGCAACATCAAACCGATTGCTGGGGTACATCCAGATCGCCAATAATGTCGGGGAAAATGGGTTTTCTCAGGAAGACAGGACGGTGTTCAAGGCTATTTCAGGACAAGTCACACCTCACCTTGAAAACAACCTTCTCCTCGATCAGGCTCGCCGGAGACTGCGGCGGGTGGAAGTCCTCAAAGAGATCGCGACTGTAACCAGCTCGAAGATACCGCTGGATGAGGTTTTATCCTGTACGATCGACCTGTTGTCCAGGCTCATCAACGCGGATTTCGCCGCGATCTACCTGTTAGACGAACCGCGCCTCGAACTTCAGCTGCACAAGTCTTCTACTTTCAATATAACCGAGAACGTCATCGCCAAATTCGAGACGCTCCGCTTCGATGCCGGTGATTTTTCACGGACAGTATCCGGCACCAAGAATCCTTTCTTTTCTCAAAATCTCGCCGCGGATCAACGAATCCTGCCTGTCTATAAACCCCTGATTGAGGAGTTGAACATCGCTTCCGCGATCTGTGTCCCTGTGATTGTGAGAGAGAGTGGGATTGGCGAGATGATGTTTGGCAGCCAGAAAACTGGATTCTTCAACCAGAACGATCTCGTTGTTGTGTCCACTGCGGCAGGCCAGATTGCCGGCGCAATCGAACGAGCCACTCTAGCGACATTGACCCGACAAGATCTTATTGAGCGGCTGGACCAGCTCAGCGCGCTGGCGCGAATCAGCCGGGAGTTAAACTCCTCCTTCGACCTAGAACAGATTTTGCGCAGGATCTACAAGGAAACCCTGCGGTTGACGAGCGCAGAATGCGGCAGGATCGCCATTCTCGAACTCGACGCCGAAGGTCACCCGACAGACAACCTGGCCCTTTCATTTGGGGACTGTGAACTCCAGGGGCTTTCCGAAATTGAAATGTTGGCGATCAAATCTGGACTGACTCAGATGATTGAAGATATCGAACCTGGCGGCGAACATCCCAGTCCGGATGACAGGTCTGGTGTCGCGAAACTGCCGTCCCACGCCAGGATCAGATCGGTTTTGGCAATCCCTATCCATGCCCAGGGAAACATGCTCGGCGTGATTTACCTGCAATCCAGGCTAGCTCTGGGACTCAATAAGAACCATATCGAGATCGCAGAGGACCTTGCAACCCAGGCTGGGATTGTTTTGGGCAATGCATACCGTTATATGGACCAGGTGCGGAAAAACTCCCTGCTGAATCGGCGGATCGACACGCTGTCCAGTCTGCTTGAAGCCTCGAGCACTATCGATCCAGAGCAGCCTCTCGAACAATCCTTACAGACGATCGCAGCCGGAATAGCGGAATCAACTCCATTCAACATCGTCTTAATTAGCGTCTTCGATCCCAAGAGTGGTAACCTGGTCCGCACCTCTAGCGCCGGTCTCACCGCCGAGTTCATGGAGTCGCTGCGGTCAAATCAACAATCGTGGTCCAGTATCGAAAGCATTCTGGATCTTAAATTCAAGATTGGACAGGCATTTTTCATTCCCTATGAAAAAATGCCGATATTGCCAGCTGACATTCATACCCTGGTCCCCCTTCCTTTGCAAGAATATCGTGGCAATGGCAACGTCTGGCATCCCAAAGACATGCTGCTCATCCCCTTGTATGACAAGAATGGGGATCCCCTGGGGTTGATCAGTGTGGATGACCCGAAGGACCACCTCCGCCCTGATCTCCCCTCCATCGAATCACTCGAAATCTTTGCCAGCCAGGCAAGCCTGATCATCGCTGCGAACCGCAGGATTCAGTCGTTGACTCAGGAGTTAGAAACCCAGCGGTCCCTCCTAATCAAATCCCAGACTGAGCTTGCAGATCTCAAGAATGCAAGCCAAACGCTGTTGGTCAGCGAAGGAGAACAGAAGCTGGCCCTTCAATCGCTAAGCGAGCAGATCTCGGCCAGCAATTCGGTTTCATCAATCCTGCGGGATATACAGAAACAAGAAGATCGCAACGGAGTTCTTTCCACGATTGCTCAAGGAATGGTCAAGCTTCTCGCCTTCGATCTGGTGTTGGTCGCGGAAGTGAATGGGTCTGGACTGCGAATGTTGCACGAATTCGGAAAATTGCCTGAAGATCTAAGACCAGAAGCCCAATTAGGGAGTCGCAACCCGATGCACCTTGCGAGCCGGAACCTGGAGATAATCTACATCTCCGATGCCACGAAAAATGAATTGTGGAAGGATTCCCAATTAGTCCGTTTGACCAAAGCGAAGGGTTTCGTCGCGATACCAGTCCACGATGGAACACACTCTCCAGCCGTAATCTTGGGGTTGTGCAAAGAACCGCTTCCGCTTCCCGAGGACGGGCACATACACCTGTATAAGCACCTGAGCCAGCAGGCGGTTTATGTTTTGAAAACGATTAATCTGGTCCGAGAAAATAAACGCAGGAAGAGCGAATTAGGATTGCTGTTGGAATTCAACCGTCAGATCAGCAGCTTCGATTCTGAGCACATCTTCCGGATTTTGATCGAAACAGCGCGGAAAGCAGTTCCGACAGCTCACACAGGGATGGTGTTGCAATTGGATGAAAACAGACGCAAACTGCTGCCCATCGTCTCCATCGGTTATTCCCAACAGGCTGAACTTTCAAACCTAGCTTTCCCGAACCGAAGATCCCTCCTCAGTCAAGTTGTTTCCACAAGAAAACCACAGCGCAAGGAAGAGATCGATCTGGCAAGAGATTATGGTTTATCCCGGGAGGCGCTGATCCGCTACCAGGCAATTACGAGTGGAAGGATCCCTTCTTCGGTGATGATTCACCCGATTCTCGAAGCCCGCGAGAAACACATAAAAAAGAATTCTCCCAGGATTGAATGGATCTTGCTATTAGAGAGCTTCCAGGCTACCGACACTTTTTCGAAAGACGATGAAGTCATGATCGCATCTCTCGCTGAGCAAACCGCACTTATTCTGGCAAACGCCAGGCTTTCTAAAGTCTCCGCGGAACGTGCCAATCAGCTGCAAGCGCTTACTGGTGTTGCAACCGCTATCACATCGAACCTTCAGAAATACGAGGTCGTTAATTCGATCCTCGATCGCCTTCAGACGGTCCTCCCATTTGATCGAGGATCACTCTGGCTGAAGGAGAATGACTGTCTCATTCTGAATGCATCTCGCGGTCTCGAAAGCGTCTCCGGAGAACTTCGAGACAACCTGCGCCTCGATGAACACCCCCGGGTTGTTGAGATATTGAACCGCAGTCAACCCGTCAATATCGAGAATTTGCAGGCAGATGAGCGGATCGGCCTAGAGTTGAGCGCCCACAGCTGCTCCTGGCTTGGCCTGCCTTTGATCGCCAAAAGCCAGGTAATTGGGATAATTTCCCTGGAGAAAAACACGCCCGACTTCTACAAGGATGACGATATCGAATTGGCAATGACTTTCGCCAGTCAGGCTGCAATCGCATTGGAGAATTCGAGACTGTTCGATGAGACTCTCAGCCTCTCGGTTGATCTCGAAAAAAGGGTGGTCGAGCGGACGCGGGAACTTGAATTCGAACACCATAAGACCGAAACGCTCCTGCGCATCATTACCGAATTGACATCAAGCCTGGAGCTGGAGAAAGTCCTCCATCACACTTTATTGGTATTGAACGATATGATTGGAGCTTCCCATGCAACCTGCATGGTGCTGCAGCCAGGAAAAACGAAATTACGCCACCTCGCCACAATCGGTTATCCTCATCCGACCCCGCCAGGTGGCTGGCCCTCAATTCTTGAAATCAATCAGGGGTTGGTGGGATGGATCATCGCCAATCGGGAATCCGTCCTGATCACTGATGTGACCGAGGACGAACGCTGGCTCCCGCTCCCCGGACTGGAACATCCTCACCGAAGCGCCATGGGGGTGCCGATCGAGTTGAGCGGTCAGCTGCTGGGTGTGTTGCTGCTGTTTCACCCTGAGATTGGGCATTTCTCTGCTGACCAGTTAGATCTGGTCAAAGCCGCCGCGAATCAAATGGCTGTTGCGATCAACAACGCAGAACTGTACAGTCTTATCCGCTCCCAGGCTGATGAACTCAAAAATCTATTGAAGTCTCAGCAGATCGAAGCGAGTCGATCCCGTTCCATTCTCGAAGCTATCGCTGAAGGCGTGCTGGTTACCGATCAAGAGAACCGGGTGACTTTGTTCAATGAATCAGCACAACGAATATTAAGCATTAAACGCGAGCATGTCCTGGGAGGTCCACTGAACCGGCTTGCTGGGTTGTTTGGGACAGTTGCCAATACCTGGCTTGAAACAATCTATTCCTGGTCGTCCGACCCATCCTCCTATCATCCTGGTGTTACCTATAGTGAGCAGATCTCGCTGGAAGACGGCCGCGTGCTGGCCGTGAATCTGGCGCCAGTCTTGAGCAAGGACGAATTTTTCGGTACCGTTTCCATATTCCACGACATCACTCATCAGATCGAAGTAGATCGCCTCAAATCGGAATTCGTTGCAACTGTGAGCCATGAGCTGCGCACACCCATGACTTCCATTAAAGGCTACGTGGATATCTTATTGATGGGCGTGGCTGGAGAGTTGAACGAACAACAGCTGCGCTTCTTACAGGTTGTCAAGCAGAACACAGAACGCCTGACGATCCTGGTCAACGACCTGCTCGACCTGTCCCGGATTGAAGCTGGCAAAGCGAACTTATCCACCCAGCCTCTGGATCTCGCATATCTCATCGAGGAAGCGCTAACGGACCTCGAGACCCGCTCGAGAGATGACAATAAACCGTTATCCATCAGCTCGGAAATTCCCCCCGGGCTTCCTCGGGTGATTGGCGACCCAGAACGCGTTCGGCAGATCCTCGCCAATCTGCTCAACAACGCTTATCACTACACCCCTCAAAACGGACGGATCGCCGTGACTGCCCAAAGGGCTGGGGATGAGGTGCGGGTAGATATCGCGGATACCGGAATAGGGATTCCGATCACGGAACAGGACCGTGTGTTCGAGCGATTTTATCGAGGAGAAAACTCTCTCGTCCTTGCAACCTCAGGCACCGGCCTGGGTCTGAGCATCGTTCAACAATTAATCCACATGCATCATGGGCGGATATGGCTTAGAAGCAGTGGAGTGCCTGGGGAGGGATGCACATTTTCGTTCACCTTACCAGTCTTCGAACCTGATCTCCCGCAAGATAAAGAGGTGGTACCATGGCAAGAATCTTGGTCGCAGAAGACGAACGCGACATCCTCGACCTGATCACATTTACCTTGCAATATGCAAGCCATGAGGTGATCCCTGCTGGGAATGGAGAGGAAGCGCTGGATAAAGCGCGCCAGGAACTCCCCGACCTCGTTTTGCTGGACGTGCGTATGCCGCGGCTGACAGGACACGAAGTCTGTCGGTTCTTGAAATCGGATGAGCGCACTCAGAACATCCCGGTTGTATTTCTATCAGCAAAAGGCCAGGAAGCAGAAATTAACGCTGGCTTCGAGGCAGGCGCGGTGGAATACCTGCTTAAACCCTTTGCACCTGACCAACTGATCGCAAAACTTCAGGCGATCCTTGTCGATCAGTCCTCGACCGATTCTGGCTAAGCCTGCCCATTGGGGAGACCTTCTCTGGAGGGGAAAGCACACGGAAATATCGAGATGAGCGCCATTTTCCTCGATGATGCCCTGGTTCACTACGAGGTCATGGGAAGAGGACATCCAGTCATATTCCTCCATAGCTGGGTTGGTTCCTGGCGGTACTGGATTCCCGCGATGCAGGCGATGTCCAGCCATTTCCGTTCGTATGCACTCGATCTCTGGGGATTCGGCGACACAGCGAGGTTGCCGGTACGGTATACTCTTGAAAACCAGGTTCGGCTGGTTACCGGCTTCATCGATGAGATGGGAATGAGTCAAATCTCTCTTATCGGGCATGGGCTGGGCGGCGTGATAGCAACTTACTTCGCCGCGGATAACCCAGGAGTGACGAGAAGATTGGTCACGGTCAGTTTTCCAATGGGGACAAGCGCTATTAACGGCAGATTGCTGAATGCTTCTGTCGAAGATCTGGCGACCTGGCTTTTTGGTCATAATCTGGAGAACCATGCTTCATGGAAAGATGCAGTGAAAGCCAGTCGAGTTGCCATCCAGGAATTATTACAACAATACCTGAGGGTAAACTGGCGACAACTTTTACTCCGCACGAAAGTCCCTTCAATCTGGATACATGGAGGAAAAGACCCGGCAATAAGCTTACCTTCGGAAGACCAGCTTCAGTTCTTGCCCGAGGGGAGCCAGCATTTTATATTTCATAACGCTGGTCACTTTCCGATGCTGCAGGAGGCGAGCATTTTCAACCGACTCGTGACAGACTTCTTGACCCTTGAAATCGAATCGGGAGCCTTCCCGCTGCAGCTGAAGATGGAGTGGAAACGACGCGTACGTTGACCGTTTCTTGACAAGTCTCCATCCTGCGTTTATACTACAATCGAAATAAGAATAATCCTTGGGGAGCTTGGTGTCGCCAGGCTGAGAGGAAAGCCGAAAGCTTTCGACCCACATACCTGATCCGGGTAATGCCGGCGGAGGGAAGGTTGAACCGACGAATGCCGCCCTCCCCTATCCCGGGGGAGGGTTTTTACTTGCGAGCCGTGATCGCAGCGAATGGAGTGCTGACTGACCATCAGGATATTTCTTCTCTAATAACGCCGGATGACTTGGTCATCGCAGCAGACGGCGGTGCGTCTCACCTGATCGCGTCGGAAATTTGGCCCCAGGTCGTGGTGGGAGACCTGGATTCGCTCACCGGGGATCTGGTCGCGGCCCTGGCTGACCATGGCGCGAGATTCATTGAATATCCCAGGGATAAGGACCAGACCGACCTGGAACTCGCCCTCCACTATGCCGTTAGCCAGAATGTTCAAGAAGTCTTATTGATTGGGCTGATTGGCGGTCGCCTGGACCAGACCCTGTCCAACCTTCTCGTCTTGACGAAGCCCGAATGGTCTTCTGCCCGCCTGATAGTCAGGAACGGTCCGGATACGGCTTACCTGATGCGAGATCGAGATGAGATTGTGTTGGATGGTTCCCCTGGAGATATCGTATCCCTGATCCCGCTCTCTGGCATCGTGTCAGGAATAAACACGGTAGGCTTACACTGGCCATTGGAAAATGCCTCCCTGGAGCTCGGGACGACCCTTGGAATTTCGAACGAACTGGATTCGAGACATGGCAGAGTCTCAATCAGGACCGGTACGATGCTGCTGGTGCACAGGGAGAAGCATGTCCATTGACCTTATTCCCGCTTACAAGGAATGGAATACCCCCAGAGGATATCGCCCAGGAAGGACTGTCCCTCCTGGCTGCAATCAGTTAGATCGAAAAGGAGTGAGCAATGTTGAGAAAAATTCTCCTGCATTCTATAATCTTTTTATCGATTGGATCGATGATCGCCTCGTGTGTAAGTGCTGTGCCAACCGAGACACAACCCCCGGCAGAGACCGAGCCGGTGGTCCGAACGCCGGAAGTGACTGCCGCACGCCGCACGCTTAAAGTGATGACGCACGATTCGTTCGCCGTCTCAGACTCGGTCATCGAAGATTTCACCTCGAAAAATGGATTCTCTGTCCAATTCTTAAAATCCGGCGATACCGGAACTGCATTGAACAGAGCGATTCTCTCGAAAGATGCCCCGCTGGCAGACGTATTCTATGGTGTGGACAACACCTTCCTCAGCCGGGCTCTCGAAGAAGGGATCTTTGAGCCTTATGCCTCCCCGATGCTCGCTGATATACCAGATCGGTTCAAACTCGACCCTCAAAACCGGGCGCTGCCTGTGGACTATGGGGATGTCTGTCTGAACTATGACAAATCCTATTTCGTGGAATACGGGCTTCAACCGCCGCAAGGTCTGGAGGATCTGCTAAGACCCGAATACAAGGGAATGCTCGTCGTAGAAAACCCTGCCACATCTTCACCCGGTCTCGCTTTCTTACTGGCAACGATCGGTCACTTCGGAGAAGATGAATTCCTGGATTATTGGGAAGGTCTTGTCGAGAATGATGTGCTGGTCGTCAACGATTGGGAGCTCGCTTATTTTAATGAGTTTACGGTTGCCGGAGGGACCCGACCGATCGTGGTCTCTTACGGATCAAGCCCGCCCGCTGAGATCATCTTCAGTGAGACTCCAATCGATGAACCGCCTACAGCCGCGATCGTCAGCGATGGATCGTGTTTCCGGCAGATCGAGTTCGTCGGCATCCTTACAGGGACAGCGAACAGGGACCTGGCAGAAACGTTTATCGACTTCATGCTTTCGCCTGAGTTCCAGGAAGACATCCCTCTCCAGATGTTCGTCTTCCCCGTCATCGAAAACGCCAGGTTGGACGAGGTCTTCGAAAAGTTCCTGGCAGTGCCCGAGAATCCAGCTTACGTCTCTCCAGAAGACATCGCTGAAAACCGGGAGAAGTGGATCGAGGAATGGACGGAGGTCGTGCTTCGTTGAATATTCCAGCCCGCGCTAGAATAAGCTCGGGTCCTATCCTGACGCAGTTCCGGCGAATCTTGCCATGGATTATCCCCCTGGGATTCCTCGCCCTGTTTTATTTTTACCCTCTGATCAAAATTGTGCAGGTGAGCTACACGCGGAGTCCAGCAGGGGTTGGCGCGTCGATTTGGGAAGCATTAAACTCCCCCCTGCTGCTCCGGGTGACCTGGTTTACTTTTTGGCAGGCATCGCTCTCGGCCTTCCTTACCCTGGTAATCGGACTGCCAGGAGCTTATTTGCTCGCTCGCTACGATTTTCGGGGGAAGTCCCTCCTCCAAGCGCTCTTTGGCATCCCTTTCGTGATGCCAACGCTAGTCGTCGCCGCAGCGTTCTACGCGATGGTTGGACCGAATGGCTGGGTGAACCTGGGGCTCATGACTGCCCTAAAATTGGAAGATCCTCCGGTTGTCCTCACCAATTCGATCTACGCCATCCTGCTGGCCCATGTCTTTTACAACACGACCATTGTCCTCCGTGTGATCGGCGATTTCTGGTCCCGTATGGATTCCCGGCTGGTCCTGGCAGCTCGCTCCCTGGGCGCCAGTCGCTGGCAGGCCTTTCGACGGATCTCTCTCCCCCTGCTGTCTCCAGCCATCCTGGCTGCTGCTCTGCTGGTATTTATCTTCGATTTCACTTCTTTCGGGGTGATCCTGGTGTTGGGGGGACCACGTTACGCCACCCTCGAAGTGGAAATTTATTACCAGACAGTAGGACTGTTCAATTTACCGCTGGCTGCCACCCTGTCCTTGTTGCAGCTTGGATGTACTCTGGCATTGACTGTGATTTACACTCGCATGTCCGCTCGTGTCTCCCGTCCAATTTCCCTCCAATCCAGTCGTTCGTCCATGCATCAGCTGGCAGACTGGAGGGCAAAGCTAACAGCAGGGGTTATCCTCATCATCCTCTTTATCCTGCTCACAGCACCATTGATCGGGCTGGCAGCCCGGTCTCTCACCAGGTTCGAGCTGGAAAGAGGCGAGCGAGGAGAACCCGAACGCGGATTCACCCTGGACTTTTATCGGGAGCTCGGGATCAACCGGCGGAACGCGCTTTTTTATGTCCCGCCTACAACTGCCATCGGGATCTCTCTTGGGTACGCCGGGTTGACCGTGCTGATCTCCCTCCTGGTTGGGCTTCCCGCAGCGTGGGCCCTTGCCCGCGACCGGCAATCCACCCTCAACCGCGTCCTGGATCCCGTGCTGATGCTGCCGTTAGGCACCTCCGCAGTCACTTTGGGATTAGGATTTATCGTCGCCCTCAACCAGCCGCCGCTCGATTTACGTACATCCCCTCTGTTGGTCCCATTGGCCCATGCTCTGGTCGCGTTCCCGTTCGTCGTCCGGAGCCTGACGCCAGCGTTGCAGAGCATCCGTCCTCGGCTTCGCCAGGCAGCTTCCGTGCTCGGCGCTTCTCCAGCCCATGTCATCCGCCGCATCGACCTGCCGCTGGTCGGACGGGCGGTATTGGTCGCCTCTACCTTTGCTTTCACCATCTCACTGGGAGAATTTGGGGCGACTGCGCTGATCGCCCGGCCTGAATATCCTACGATCCCTCTCGCGATCTACCGGTTTATTTCCCAACCGGGGGCGATGAACTACGGTCAGGCGCTCGCGCTCAGCACAATCTTAATGATCGTCGCTGCCAGTGGGATGCTCCTCATAGAGAAGTTGAGGATTGCCGAGATCGGCGAATTCTGATGAGTTCCAATCCGAGCTTAGCATCCCGCCCCACGGGGAGGATTACCAATTGACCGCCAGACCCATTCTCAAACTGGTTGATATACGCAAATCCTATGGAGATACGAAAGCTCTTAACGGTGTCAGCTTTGATGTTGACGAGGGAGAGATCGTCGCGGTCCTTGGACCCAGCGGGTGCGGCAAGTCGACTTTGCTGTTGATCATCGCGGGTCTGGAAACTGTCGACCAGGGGGAAGTGATTTGGAGAGGAGAAAACATCGCCCACATCCCACCTCATCGGCGCGGATTTGGACTGATGTTCCAGGATTACGTCCTCTTCCCGCACATGAACGTCTTCCGGAACATATCATTTGGATTGGAGATGGCCGGATTGACCAGGGAGGAAATCCGGGAACGCGTGGAGGAAAGCCTCGCGCTGGTGGGTTTGGAGGGGTTCGAACACCGGGATGTCGCATCCCTCTCAGGCGGGGAACAGCAACGCGTGGCCTTGGCCCGGGCTCTGGCTCCCAGGCCAAGTCTTTTGATGCTCGACGAACCTCTGGGATCGGTCGACCGGACGCTACGAGAGCGGCTAATCGCGGAGCTCCGGAGACTCCTGCGCGATCTGGGACAGACCGCGATCTACGTCACACACGACCAGGAAGAAGCATTCACCATCGCGGACAGAATCGTCTTGATGCGGTCGGGCGAGGTCGTCCAGGTTGGCACACCAGAGGAACTCTACCATAACCCGGAGTCCCTGTTTGCCGCCCGGTTCCTCGGTTACACCAATTGGGTACCCGGGGAGGCATGGACTGAAAACGGTCGGTTCTATGTGAAGACGGATATTGGTTCTTTCGAGGTGGATGGCGGACCGGGGGGAAGGGTAATTGTCCTGATCCCACCAGACGCAATCCAGATGAATGGACCGGGCGAAATTAGATTTACTGGCAAGGTCTTCAGGAAAGTCTTCCGAGGAGATATGGTGCAGGTGGGTATCCTGATCGGTGAGCAGGAATTAACATTCAACCTGTTTTCAAATGAACGGCTCCCCGAGAACGGTGAACGGGTTACTATCAGCCTCGATTCCCCCAGCAGGCTGCGGATTTACCCGCGCGATCAATGAATTTGACGAACACCTCTTATCTCGAAGTTCCCCGCTGCTCTCCAACCGTGCGAGGGTTCGCGATGTTCTTGAAGAGCGGTCTGGATGGACTCACTCCCGAGGAAATCCTTTCTATCCCCGCAGATTTTTACGAGCTCCTGGGGCTGGAGGAACTCCTTACGCACCAGCGGCTGAATGAGGTCGCTGCCATCCTTACCCCTCTGCAGCTCCTTGCCTTAAAGAACGTCGAAGAATGAATTCAACCGCTCCTATGGCACAGATAACCGTAATTAAGCTCGACTACGCAGGTCGGGAAACTTACCGATACCACGGCACGCTGCTTGAAGCGAAGGAACACATGGTCATTCTGGAAGCATTCTTCGACCGGATCGATACTGCTGTCGGAGATTTGATTCTCTTTAAAGGCGATAGGTTTGTGGAATATTATTTTGACGATCGCTGGTACAACATTTTTGAGATACACGATCGTTCCAGCGATCTTATCAAGTGCTGGTACTGCAACATCGGATATCCGGCTACGTTTATTAAAAACATGCTATCTTACCGTGACCTGGCTCTCGACCTGCTGGTCTATCCGGATGGTCGCCAGACGATCCTGGATTGGGAGGAATTTGAGAAGCTGCCTCTGCAGAGTGAAATCACTGAAAACGCCCTGAAGGGGCTGACAGAGCTCCAAGGAATCATCGGGCGGGAAACTAATCCCGCAACCAGCATCAAAAGTATTATATTGAACAGGCCACTCAATTAATTATCAGGCAATGAGGGTACTACTCAATCCTGTCTGAAGCATGAAATCGTTCAGGTATTCGAGGAGTATATCCCCAAGGTAAAAATAAAAGATGAGCACGAACGCGCAGCAACATAGCAGTAATACCAGGACGACGATGAAGATGATCAGACCGGTGTTTGACTTCTTCTTCGGTTCTTCTGGTGAAGTCATGCCTTCGAATTGCTGTTCTGTCATCGGATCCTCCAATGTTCAAGGTTTGATTTGAGACTCAAGGGACTTGCTTTGCCTGTCCTTGACTGCTTCTTCTCCAAAAATACCAGACGATAAAACCAGCCAGAAGGATGAAGATGAACCCCAGGACAACCGGCACGACGACTGCGAGCACGGAGAGGAACGTCGCTAGGGCGTCCTCAGCG
>Ga0073934_10000681_pt1 | contig 93675 bp, 88 predicted proteins | sample LarsenN4metaG_FD_76834 | JGI IMG/M metagenome (GOLD analysis project Ga0073934, IMG submission 76834) | Hot spring sediment bacterial and archeal communities from British Columbia, Canada, to study Microbial Dark Matter (Phase II) - Larsen... ...
ATTGGGGCTGGCTGCGTTGGCGGGTGGGACCGTTCACGGGTTCGTGACCGATATGGCATCGCTCCCAGGTCGCCTGCTGTGGGCTCTCACACTGCTGGCCATCGGTCTGACGGCCCTCGCAACTTGGGCCACCGGTGCTCACCTATTGGATTCGCTCCGAGCCGAGCAGACGATCGTGTCCGCCGCAATCATGTCGTTCGTGGGGTATGCGGCCATCGCCTTGCTGGTCATCCAGGCCTTCTGGGTCGCGATGGCCTACTACTTGCCCGCAGCGATGTTCCTGCTGGTGATGCTCACGCGCGCCTATGTTCGCTTCCCGGATCGAGCGCTCGTCATGGGCATCATTGGCCTGTTGCTCACGATCGTCGCCGCTGGAATCCAGCGGGCCGGGATTCCGCTTTATCCCGTCTATTTCAACTACAACGCGCTCTATCACGCGCTTCAGGCGGTCGCCGTCATCCTCGTGTTCCTCACCGCCCGGCGATTGGCCAATCGCGATGAGAGATGAGGTCCCCGTGTCCGCGCCGGCCCGTCAGCAGGAGTTCACTGTGGTGATGCTTGTGTCTGGGCGCCAGGCTTGACCCTGGAGCGAAGCTTGTGGTGTGTTAACTGATGCCGTTGCGATCGCTCACGGGCAAAGCGTACGCCGACGGGTGCGCGTGCGTCAGGCCGGGACGTGGTCGTTTGCGCACGCAGGCGAATGAGGCGGCAGGAGACCGCGCATGAAAAAGGCTATCGCCGTTCTCATCGCCGCCCTCGCGGCTACCGCCGGCCCGGCCGCGCAGGCCGCCGACCCGGTCACGATTGCCCGGCTATTGGCCGATCCTAGTCCCTACCATCTCCGCACGGTCTCGTTGCGGGGGACCGCCCATCAGGTGCAGATCATCATGCCGTCCCCCCCGTCGGATCAAGTTCCACGCCTGGACTTCCAGTGCTATTTCATCCACCCGGCGTACACGTTCGTGCTCGCGGACGACACCGGGTTCCTTCAGATCACTGTGCGCGCGCGGCCGCCCTGCGTGTCGCGCTTCTCGCCGGCCGAGCCGCCCGATGTGGTCGAAGGCGAACCCGTGAGCATTGACGCGCAGATCACCGTGCTACATCAATACAATGACGGCTCGAACCGATTCGTCATCCAGGCGCTCGCGCTTGGCATCACCCACGACACAAAGTAGCACGCGATGCGGTACGCACTCCCAGGCCTGCTGCTCGGTCTTCTGGCGTTCGGTTCGGCGGCTCCGGCCGGCGCGCAGACGGTCCAGCCGAGCGACACCGTTCCCATCGCCGACCTTCTGGCCGATCCGGAACCGTTCCATCTGAAGCTCCTGCCTCTCCGCGGCGTCGTCCGGAACGTCCGAGCGCTGGAGCCGTATTATCAGCCGTCGGGCGCGGGGTGCTATGGCGCCTATACCTTCATGCTGGAGGACGGCACCGGGTCGCTCCACGTCTCCGTGCTGGGCATTTGCGGCACGCCGATCGTGAAGAACCCGGACGTCGCCGATGGCGATCGGGTGCTCGTCACTGCGCAGATTCACGCAGCGGCCATCAGAGGGACGGCACGCAAATCGGACGGCTCGCCGTTTCCGGACCCGGACCCGGAGGGCGTCTACGCCGTCGCCAGGATCATCGCCCGCGATCAGGCCGTCGCCGAACCAGCCAATTGACCGCGCACACACCGATCCCCGCGAGAGCCCCATGAAACCGGGAGTGGTGCGGCTTGCCGGCGGCTTTGCCAAGGCGACGGTGAGCCGTGGTCGGCTCTGCCCGTCAGGGACGAGGCAGGGGACATTCCAGAGCGCCTGAACCGGTGGATTGAGGAGGGGGAACGTGCGTCGTCAGGAGGGCGCGAAGTCAGCGCCGGACCGTGAGCACTTCGGCGTAGGCTTCGCGCAGCTCGGCTACTGTCTTCTGCGCGTCGGGGATCAGGTCCTCGCGATGGTCCGCCTGCGCGAGGCTCAGCGCTTCGGTGGCGAGCGTTATGGCTCGGTCATAGCTCCCCCGGCCCGCGTAGGCCTTGGCCAGGGTCAAGCGTGCGTGGATCGCCTTGGGATCCCGCTGCACGACCTGCCGCAACATCTGTTCCCCCTTCGCGATGTCCCCGCCCAGGAGCACGGGCAGCCGGACGAGCAGCGTGCCCTTGGAGGAAAGCGCATCCAGATGGTTCGGGTTCAGCTCCAGGGTCCGATCCAGCTCGCGGACCATCCGCCGGAAGCTGAAGACGGATCCCGGATTCCAGCTTTCGCCGTCGATCCGCATCTGCTCGCCGAGGCTGCAGAAGAGCGCAAAATGTCCGTCGGCGTGCGTGTCATCCGCGGCGACCGCTCGCTCCGCCAAGGCTTGTCCCTGTTGGAAATGCGCCAGCCGCGTGGCGCGGTCCGTCGCTCGCCGACCGAGGTCGCAGTGCTTCTGCGCTTCGACACCCAATTCAGCGGCAGAGTCCGCGGCCGACCCCACTTGGGGAACCGTTAGGAGCATCGCTACCCCGACAACCAGGCACCCGCCCCGAAGCATCGCCTGCACGCCCCTTCTTTTTGAATCGCGCCGAAAAGCAATTGCAGCGATGGAGTATTCAGCAAGACCAATGCCACTCGGTTCAGACCAGACGCCTTTCACAACTGTCTGGAAAATGGCGTCCGTCTGAGACTCGGCGCCAATCAGCGCTGCACAAATTTGAATGGAGGATCGAGGTGTGTTGCGCGGATGCTACAGGCGCACACTCAATGCCGCGGCTTGAGACAGCAGGTTCAGCCCCGATCAGATTTTTATGCCGCAGCACTATCGCATACTCACGGCGGGCGTTTCCAGAAGTTTTCTTGCGGGCAGCCAGAGACTCGTGGAGACCCGAGCATCAGCCGTCAGATCGACGAGGGAAGGTTCGGGGCCTTCCTCGGTGAGGAAGGATCAGCGTGCGACGAGGGGCGGGCGCGACTCAGCCGCGCGGGGGCTAAGCAACTGGACGCGCCGTATTGGGCCCATTAGATGGAGCGGTCCCTCGAAACGAGCAAAGGCCGGCACTTCGTCGTGCAGGATCCAGACACGGTAGCGGAACTCGTCTGGCAGTCGGCCAAAGGTCTTGCCGAAAAAACGCGCGACGCCGTTGATCTGCGGCTTGAGCGCCCACCGGGTCGCCGTCTTGAGAAGCTCGCCGACGTAGACCGGCTCCTCGGCTTCCGGATCGAGTTCAAGGTCGATCAGCTTGGGCTCCGGCGTGAACGCGACGAACCGGACCGACTCGCTCTTCCCTGGCTTCAGGTTCCTGAGCAGGGTCCCGATCAGCCCGTTGTAGGCGTCCGGCGGCAACTCCATCCGTCCGGCCGTGACGACTTCTGGCTGGCCCGGGCCCGCGCGGGAGCGGACCAGGTACCGTCCGGTCTTGCGCTTTAGCGTGACGTCGAGGTCTCCGGCAAACGACGGCCCACGCTGGATCAGCCGGTACGCGTGAAGGGTGAAGATGCGTTTCTGCGAGAAGGTCGTCCGCTCATCGTGGAGCGAGCCGTCTTTGAACCGGAAGATAAGCCGGCTTTCGACCAGGCTCCCGCGGACCGTCTGGAGCAGCTCGCCGTGCGCGAGATTCACGCCGGCTACGTCCTGGACGACCAAGTAGCCGTGCGTCGTCCCTTCCGCAAAAGAGACGGGGATGGGAGCCGCTTCGCCATGACGGGGAAGCAGCGCCAGGACGCTGATCAACAAGCCGGCGCCGACCGACAGTCCATCTGTCCGGAACTTGGGTTGATTCACAGTGACCGTGCGGGGTTGATCTGGCGATTTTGCTCGGGCTAAACGGTGCACTCGTCGTCACAGAAAAGTATAGCAGCCGCGTCCAACGAGCCGAGCATCCCCAAGTGCGGGGAATTGGCGGGCTTTCGATCTTTATGAGCCCGGGCATGATGATCTGACGGGGCGTGTTAGACGAACAGCCAGCAGCCCGGCCGCCCAACAGAGGAGAGTGCGGCCTGACGTGCGCCCTCCCCTTCACGTGTCTTCGCGTCCTGCTGCGCCGGCTGTGGCGGCGGCAGCGGAACGAGTCGAAGACCTTCGAGCCGATCAGCCCTGCCCCAAGCGCTCGATGAGGGCCTCGTCCTGCACCCGACCGGCCCGGTGACGATCAACGAATCGCGGCTCTCGGGCGCCTAGGCCGTCGGCGCCAGCATCGGACGCGCCATCGCCATCATCGGACCAGCGCGGAATGCGGTGGCTGCCGGAGTGCAGCGGTAGCGCGCCACGGGGACCTGGCGCGTGGATCTGGAAGGCGAGCAGGCGCGTTTGGTGCACACGGCGGAGGACGCCGCGGCGCGCACGCACGTGCTGCGGGTCGAGGGGACGATGGTGTCCTTCGACTCCCTGTCGGTGTTGATGGCCCCGAGTGACCAATGCCCATGAGCCGGGCGTTACAACGGGCTGACGGCCACGATCTCGATCCGGATCTTGCCCACCAGATCGACCAGCGGCAGGAGATCGGCGAGGCGGTCGCCGTCGAGCAGCTTGATGTGGGTTGCATCCACGCCCACCTGGCCGAAGGTGGGGTCCACCGGTAGCCATCTGCCTCCCACCCAGCTTTCGGCCCACGTGTGGTACAGAAAGCCGTTCAGCTCCTCGGAGTACACGAGTCCGTTCGTGACCCTCGTCGGAATGCCGAGCGTCCGGGCAAACGCCGCATACAGCCAGGTCAGCCCCTGGCATTCAGCCTTGCGCTTTTCCAGGACATCCGAGGACGAGAACACATCCACCGGCTGCTGTTCCACTTCCCGTTGAATCCAGTCAACGAGACGGCTGATCTGCTGGAGCGGATCACGGCCGGGCGCCACGATGTCACGCGCCCTCCGATGGGTGTCGGGATCATTGCTGTGGATCGCCGGCGAGGGATTCAGGTACTTCCGCAGGTCCGCGTTTGATGGCACGGGTGGCGGGCTCGCCGAGGCAGCCGCCGCGATGTCGGAGACTCGGGCCGCCTCGATGCGGCATTCGACCTCCGGGCCGCCCGAACCATCGCGCGGGTGACACTGCTGGAGCCGATCCGACGGGACGACAAAGTCAGGGGGCAGATCCCTGAGCAGGACCTGCATCATCGTCACGGCTTTCGGCTGCGGGAGTGCGACATTGGGACGCACCCGGCTGAATTCGACGAGGACATCTCGTTTGTTCACGCTGGCCTGGGCGAGATAGCCTTTCGCCCGCCGCTCGCTCTCCCGGGTCGAGATCAGCATCCCATGCCAGGCCATCTCCAACACCGGCTCGCCGCGGTCATTGATCCAGAGCGTGGACTCCTGGCCGCCCGCCGAGGTTGGCACCTTGAACGCCCGCCCGTCGTACAGGTCGCTCTCCTGGTAACCCTCGATCGTCTGGGTCACGCGCGCCAGCTCCTGGCGTTGCCCGTCGTACACCTGATAGGCAAAGTCCCGGCCGACGGCGAGGCCCTGCACAGTCGGGTACAAGACGATCGCGCTCGTCGGGTAGATCGGTTCACTCAGCGGGATCGTTTCCCGGCTCCTCCGGCCGGCGGTTTCTCGATCCACCACAAGCTGCGCGTCCTGGACTGTGCCCGTCAGCTTCATTGATTGACCGTCGAGATCGTATTCGTGGACAAACCGCACGAGTCGCAGTTCCTCGGTGACCCAGTCCTGCGCCTTGAGCGTCACGCGCTTGCTCAATCCCAAAAAATGAAACGCCAGGAGGGCCTCCGCGCGGAGCTCGTAGGCGGCCCCGGACTCCGCGGAGGTTCGGATGGCCAGGTGCGTCAGCCCGATCTTCTCGCCATTGAAGATGATGCCGGTCCAGTACTCTTGATACGGCCAGGCTGCCAGCCTGTGCCGCACCGGGGCTGAGGGCGGCGTCTCGACGTCCCGGAAGTACAGGCCCGCGCAACCGGACAGAAGGAGCGAGGCAAGCAGCAGACAGATCGTCCTGAGGCATGAGCGTCGCGGTCCCATGACGAAGGGAACCGGGAGCGGCTGCCGCGGTTGGGAAACAGGCTGCACGGGATCAGTGGAAGGAGATCGGGATCGGCGCAAACGTGATCACGAAGATCACCAGCGCCAGGCGCCCGATCCAGATGCGCGTCCGCCCGAGCGCCGCTTGCGGATCACGAACCGGCGGATGCGCGAACCCGACCAGCCCTGCCATGCCCGCCCAGATGATCCAGCCGGGCCAGCCGCCCGGCATGAACCCGAGCACGAGCAGAACGGGGACGATCGCGAGGGCCAGTGTACGCTGCCGCTGCCCCCAGAGCGCGTACGCCACATGGCCGCCATCCAATTGGCCGATCGGGATCAGATTCAGCGACGTGATGAACAGACCGAACCAGGCCGCGAACCCCACGGGATGCAGGACGATGTCATAGCCGTCCGGCACCGCCCCGATGACGAGCCAGGACACGAACTGCAAGAGCAGCGGCTCGCCTAGATGGAGACCGAACAGCCCTTGCGCGGACACGACCCTGGAGAGGCTGAGCCCGATCACCAGCGCGATCACCGCGACCACGAAGCCGGCCAGTGGTCCGGCCACGCCGATGTCGAAGAGTGCCTTGCGGTTGAGGATCGGCCCGCGCATGCGGATGATCGCGCCGAAGGTCCCGATGAAATGCGGCGGCCCCGGAATGAAGAGCGGCCAGGAGGTCGGCATCCGGTGCAGGCGCGAGAGCACATAATGCCCCATCTCATGCGTGACCAAGATGCCCATCAGCGTGGCCGCAAACGGCACGCCTTTGAGTAACGCTTCCGGTTCCTCCATGAGAAAGCGCCACGCACCTCGCAGAGGTTGGGTGTTCGTCTGGTACGCCCCGGCCCAGAGCGTCGTGAAGGCCGTGACCAGGAACAGCGCGATCGGCACCAAATACGAGGACGGCCGCCTCGTTTGCTGTTCGGCCTCAAACATGTCCTGCTGCGCCGAATAGGCCAGATCGATGACCTGGTCCCGCAGGTCGCCGTTGGGAAGCTGTGGCTGCGACTCGTCCGCGTGGCTCATGAGGGAGTGTCCTCGCCGAACGGATTGTGAGCGCGTTCTTCCTCGACCGTCGTCCCGGGCCCGTGCCCCGGCAGCAAGACGGTGTGCGCGGGCAGGGTCAGCACACGGCGACGCACGGATTCCAAATGCGCTGGATATAAGGAAAACGGATTGGCACGGCCGACGGACCCGGCGAAGAGCGTATCGCCGACAAAGCAGACATCCTGTCCATCAGGTTCCACGCGATAACACAGGCCGCCCGGCGTATGACCAGGCGTCGTCAGGCACCGCACCGTCAACCGGCCGACCCGAATCGCGCGGTCGTCCTCCGGTGAGATGAGCAATCGCGCTGGCGGCCGCCAAGCGAGCAGGCTGAGGTCTCCCTTGCCGAGATACACAGGCACATGCCAATGCTGGAGAATCTCGTCCATTCCGCCGGCGTGGTCGGAATGCCCGTGGGTCAGGCACAGCCCGGTGAGGCGCAACCCGATCCGCTGCATCGTCTCAAGCGCTGTACCGGGGTTATAGCCCGTATCGATCAAGACCGCCTCCTTGCTGTCTTCATCATACAGGACGTACCCCTTGACGGCATATCCTCCGATATCGCCGTGAATCGTGACAACCATCGGGAGCAGCGGGCTCGGGGCCGGCAACCACCCTTTGAGCGCAATGGTCACGAGTGGCTCAGCCCGCAGTTTGAGCGCTGTGGCCACCGCACGGACCTCCGACTCGGTCGGCATCCGGCCGTTGCGCTCCAGTACCGTGAGATCGCCGGCCGGCACACCGCTGCGCTGCGCCAGATCGCCGATGGACAGGCCCTGTCCTTGCCGCGCTTTCTTGATGATGTCGGAGAAGTCGTCTTCTAAAGGCATAGGACGATTTTCTGGCGAGAGGCACGGGGCGCGAGGCTAGAGGTTAGAGACCCCTTACCCCTCGCCTCATGCCCCTAGGCTGACGCCATGGCATCCTGCCATGCGCTCACCATCGCCGGATCGATGTCCACCAGGATCACGGAGTTGAGCACACGTGGGGTGAACGCCTTGATCTCCTTCAGCATTTCCGCAGCCGCATCGGCGGGTTCGACGCCGCCGACGCCGGTGCCCATGCCGGGCATCGCAAGCGAGGAGAAGCCGCGCTCATCGGCGAGCTTGAGCGCGGCGCGCGTCGCGAGACCTACGTTCTTCGCCGGGATCCGCATTGCCGGCTGCGACATCGTGGGCGCGTGAATAATGCCCCGAAACTTCGTCTTTCCACCCGAGGTCAGCACGGCCTGTCCGACCGGGATCGGCGCCTGACGACGGGCTTCCTCTTCGACCTCCCCGCCCGCCGCGCGCTTGATGACGCCCGCCACGCCGCCACCCATGATCCCCAGGCTGTTGGCGGCATTCACGATGACCTGGGCATCTACCTCCAGGATGCTGCCCTGCGCGATCGTGATCTCGATCATGCGCCCCTCAGGCGCCCCGTCACGCGGTCCCGGACGGCTGCTGCCGCTGCCTGATGAGTTCGACACGCTTGTCGCAGAGCATGGTCCAGACCAGGTCGCCGATCTCCTTGAACCACTTCCCGCGCACCTGGCAGATCTTCTTCCAGCAGCACGGCCGCAGCAGTGCCTCATCCGGCACGGTCCCGCCCTTCAGATCACTGAATAATTCTTTCTCAGACTTCTCGCAATAGCACATGCCTGCGTTACTTCTAGCTTTGAGACCCTTCCCCTTCACCCATCCCACACGCCCGAGACCTATTCTGAGCACGCAGGTGAGGCAGGGTCGGGAGCGAAGGTCCGCCGGAGGGGCGGGGCCCCGCCGCAGCTTTGCCATCTCATCATCCGCAGAGCCTGAGGCCTCTCTAAAATGGCAGGGGTGGCCACCCCTGCCTTCCCCTTACCCCTCCGGCTCCACCTTCATTTCTTTCGCCTCCCCGAACGCCTGCAGCGTGCGCGAAAGCGTCTCCGGCGGCCCCAAGGCCAGGATCCGCAGCCGCTCAGGATGCAGGTGCTTCTGCGCGGCGCGCAGCAGATCCTCTTTCGTCAACTTCACCACCTTGTCGCGCAATTGCTGGAGAAAGTCCTTGGGCAGTCCGTCGTACTCCAGCCCGATGAGCCGGCTCACGATCGCCGAGGGGCTCGTGAAGGAGAACACGAATGAATTGATGAAGGCCTCCTTTGCCTCCTCCAGCTCCTCGTCCCTGACCGGCTGCTCGCGCAGCCGCTCCATGTTCGCGACCAGGCGGCTGATCACCTCCTGCGTGGATTCCAGCTTCGTCTCCGCGCGCATCAGCCAGAGGCCCCGCTCGCGCATCCCGGTGCGCAGCGCGCTCCCCACCGAATACGCAAGGCCGCGCTGCGTCCGCACGTCCTGGAAGAGCCGGCTCCGGAACGAGCTGCCGCCGAGGATATCGTTCAGCAGCGAGAGGGCCGGGTAGTCGGGGTCATCCTCCTTGATCGAGAGATGCCCCACGCGCAGATGGGTTTGGGAGGTGTGCTTTCCCACCCAACGCACTGTCCGAACCGCGGCGCCGTCCTCCCCCAGTTGCGGCAGCACAATGGCCGGCACCTCGCCGCGCGCCCACCCGCCGAAGACTTTCCGCAACGCCTCCAGCATCCGGGCCTTGTCGAAGTCGCCGGTCACGCCGAGCCAGACGCCGTTCGGGTGGATCGTCTGCGCGTGGAAGCGCTGGAGATCCTCTCGCGTGATCCGCGAGACGGACTGGACGGTGCTCTCCCGCGCGTAGGGATGCTCCGCGCCGTACACGAGCTTGGCAAATTCACGGCCGATGATGGACTGGGGCCGATCCTTCCGGCGACGAATGCCCTCGATCGCCTGCAACCTGGCCAGCTCCACACGCGCCGGCTCGAATGCCGGCTTCAGCAGAATGTCGGCGAAGATTTGCAGGCCACGATCCAGGTCCTTCTTGAGCACGTCGAGCGACGCCGCGCCCGATTCCGTGCCGATGCCGACCGACACCTGGGCGGCGATCCGTTCGAGCTCCTCGTCCACCTGCGCGGCGGTCATCGTCTGGGTGCCGCCCGTTCGCATGGTGTGCCCCACGAGCCCCGCCAGTCCGACTTTGTCAGCCGGGTCCAGCCAGCTCCCCGTGCGCATGGTTGCCGTGATCGTAATCAGCGGCAGCTCGTGATCCTCGAGCAAATACACGATGATCCCGTTGTCGAGCACCACGCGATCCGGCTCCGGAGGCTTGAAATCCACCGGCGGGAACCGCATCTGGCGCGGATCGGCCGGTATGACCGATGACGGCTGCTGCGGCCCTGCGTCGGCCGGCAGCACCCCCGCGATCAGGCCGATGGCCAGCGCGAGAGCCCAGACGCGCGCTGGACGTCGGAACGCGAGCACCGGAGGGAGGGTGACTCGATGCATGACTCAGCCTTTCTGAGCGGATGGGTTTGCCGCGGCGGGCGTCTTCACCAGCGTAGCGACGGTGCGATTGGACTTGCCGAAGTACGTGGCCGCAACGCGCTGAATGTCCGCCGGTGTTACGGCTGCGATCCGATCACGCGCCGTGAGCACGTACCGCCAGTCTCGGGCGACGGTCTGAAAATAGGCGAGCTGCGAGGCCAGCCCGCTGTTTGAGCGCAACGAGCGGACCAGGCCGGCATCTAAGTTATTGAGGACTTTTTCCAGCTCCTGTGCGGACACCGGTTCGGCCTTCAGACGGTCCAGCTCGGCCTCGATCGCCGCCTCAACCTCGGCGGTCGTGTGCGGCGCCAGTGGCGTGGCCGACACGATGAACAGGTTCGGATCCCGCACGCCGGGGAAGCCCGACTCCGTGCTGACGGAGGCTGCAAGCCGCTGCTCGACCACCAGACGCCGGTACAGGCGCGAGGTCACCCCTTCGGACAGCACTGCGTCGATCACATCGAAGACGTAGTCGTCCGGATGACCGAGCGCCGGCTTATGGAAGCCGATCAGGACGGACGGCTCGGCGTCGTATTCGACCTCGACCCGCCGCTCGCCGCGTTGCGGCGGCTCGACCGTGACGACGTGCGGCGGCGGGGGCACGGCGGGGATCGCGCCGAAGGTCCGTTCGACCAGCGTCGTGACTTCTTGCGGATTGATATCGCCGACGATGGCGATCACGGCATTGCCCGGACCATAGTAGGTGCGGAAGAATTGCTCCGTGACGGCCGGGGTGAGCGCCTGAATGTCCGATGCCCAGCCGATCGTCGGAAACTTGTACGGATGCGCCTGGAACGCCGCAGCGGCAAAGGCCTCAAACAGGAGCCCGTTCGGACTGTCATCGGTCCGGAGGCGGCGCTCCTCCATCACCACAGCCCGTTCTTTATAGAATTCACGCAGGACCGGATTGGCCATCCGGTCCGATTCGATCGCCGCCCAGAGTGGGAGCCGGTTCGCCGGCAGGCTGACCACGTACCGGGTGACATCCTTGCCGGTGGACGCGTTAAGGCCCACCCCGCCGTGTCGCTGGTACAGCAGCGCTATCTCGTTCGGCACGACCAGTTCAGCCGCCCGCTGCTGCACCTGTTCGAACTGCTGCTGAAGACGCGCGCGCTCCTCTGACCCTCTGTCCCCCGCTTGAAGATCCGCCGGAGCCCGCTCGCGTCGGGCTCGTTGCAAGGCCCCATTCAGGCGGTCGAGGCCGTCGAGCAGCGGGCGTTCCTTCTCGAAGTCCTTGGTGCCGATCGTGCGCGTGCCCTTGAAGGCCATGTGCTCGTAGAGGTGCGCCACGCCCGTCATGCCGGTGGTTTCGTCCACCCCGCCGACGCCGAAGGTGATGTTGATCGACACCACCGGGGTCTGATGGCGCTCCACCAGCAGCAGCGTGAGCCCGTTCGCCAGCTTGTGCTCAATCACCCGCTCGGCGAGGCCGTTGTGAAGCTTCCCCGACGGCTCCGCCGCCTCCGCGGCCTCCGCGGTCCCCATGTCGAAGAGCAGACCCAGGCAGAGCCAAACAACCAAGAACACGTGTCGCCACACATTCACCCGTAACCTGCTCATTCGAACAACTCCATCAACTCTTCCGGTCGTTCGATGTACCAGTCCGGTCCGCAGGCCGCCATCTTCTCGCGATTGCCCATCCCATAGCCGACCGCGCAGACGCGGATGCCGGCCGTGTGACCGCCCTTGATATCGTTAGTGCTGTCGCCGATGAGCACCGTCCGTTCTCTCGTCACCCCGCAGCGCTCCATCACGTGCAGCAACATACCCGGCTCCGGCTTGAGCCCGAAGCCGTTGTCGCCCCCGACCACGTGAGCAAAGTGGTGAGAGCCCAACCCGTCCAGGATCTTCAGCGTATATTCCAGGGCCTTGTTGGTCGCCACGGCCTTCTTCTTGTGCGCGAAGTGCACGAGCACCCGCTCGACCCCCGGATAGAAGGTCGTGCGGTCCAGGCAATGAGCCAGATAGTGCCCGCGAAAGACGCGCAAGGCCTCCGCATAGTGATCCTGATTCTCCTCGCCGACGGAGAGCTTGAGCAGTCGCTTCACCCCGTCGCCCACGAAGCTGAAGATCTCCTCCTGGCTGCGCAGCGGCAGACCCAGATCGCCCAACGTCAGATTCACCGCCGTCGCGATGTCCCACTTGGACTCGATCAGCGTCCCGTCGAGGTCGAAGATCAGCAGATCAATGGGGGTCCTGGTTCGCGTCATTTCCCGGGTTTCGCCCGTTTCAATTCGTCTCTCAGTTCAGCGAGCTTCGCCGCGCGCGCCTGGTCCCGCTCGTCCAGCAGTGCCTGCCTCACGTAGTTCACGATCCGCCCGTGCGTCACATGCGGCGGCAACATCGGCTCCACGATCCGCCACAGCCCTTTGACCACTTTCACGCGGAATCCGACTCGTTCCACCTGCGGATCGGGCACGAAGCCGGCCGACTCGTAATACATCGCCCCCAGCACCTTGAACTCGACCGGAATTACGACCTCCATGAGACCGACCACCTGCCACTGCTTTACATCGTCGATCACCTCGTAGTCGGTGATGACTATCACATGGCCCCAGATCGGCTCGTCGGTCCAACTGATGTAGGGCCTGAGGGTTTCATAGGATGTTGCGTCCAACCGCGCGCCCTTGGAGTCCAGCGAGAGATACTTCTTGAGGATCTCCGTGGGGTCGCGCCGGACGTCCCCGGGCAACCCCTGCGCCCCACTCACCGCAGGCACCAGGAGGCAGAGCCCGATCACCACGGGGTGAACAGCAAGCGCCCTCCAGCACCCTCCGCCGGGCTTCTCTACCTGTGTTGCTCCTATCGCCTCACGCCTCACGGTTCGGCCGGCTCACCATCCCGAGTCATTTCGAGGGACGCCTCACCCGCCTCCGCATGGCTTCGGCGGGTGACCCGACATAGCCTCTCGCGACGGCGGGTCACGCCTCACGCGATTTCGTGCAGCTTCATCAAATTCGTTCCCCCCGGCTCGCCCACCCGGGTGCCCGACAGGATCACGATCCGCTGCCCCGCCTTCGCCAGCCCCTCCTCCTTCAGACGTCGCTCGGCTTCGCACACCCGCTCGTCGGTGTGCTCGCGTTGCGTCATGGTGTGCGGGATCACGCCCCAATACAGCGCCATGCGGCGCCGCACGTCCTCGAACGGGGTCAAGCCGATGATCGGCGCCCCCGGTCGCTGCTTGGACATCAGCCTAGCCGTGGACCCCGATTCGCTGAACGCGACGATCGCGCTCGCCTCGACGGCCTCTGCGGCCGACGCCGCCGCCGCGCAGATGGCCTCCGGGAACGCAACCGGGTAGCGGACGGACCGTCGCTGACGAACGACGCCCGGCTCCACGCCCTGCTCGGCGGCCCGGATGATCCGGTCCATGACGCACACCGTCTCGACCGGATGCTGCCCGACGGACGTTTCGCCCGACAGCATCACCGCATCCGTCCCGTCAAAGATCGCATTGGCGACATCCGAAGCTTCCGCCCTCGTAGGGCGTGGATGCACGGTCATGGATTCCAGCATCTGCGTCGCCGTGATGACGAGCCGGTTGCACCGGTTGGCGTCTTCGATGATCCGTTTCTGCAGCACCGGCACGCCTTCGGGCCCGAGTTCGACGCCGAGATCGCCGCGGGCGATCATGACTCCGTCCGCGTGAGCCAGGATGGCCTCCAGCGCGCAGACGGCCTCCTCGCGCTCGATCTTCGCGATGACCGGCACGTCCTTGCCGTTCTCCGCGATGAGCCGCTTCGCTTCCAGGACATCCCCTGGCCCGCGCACGAATGACAAGGCGACATAATCCACGCCCTGCGCGAGCCCGAAGGCGAGGTCCTCTCGATCTTTCTCGGTGAGCGCCGGCGCGCTGATCGTGGTCCCGGGGAGATTGAGCCCCTTCTGGGGGCCGATCCGCCCGCCGGTGACCACGGTGCACTCGATCGCACCCTCGTGAACCCGATTGGCGACCAGCTCGATGAGCCCGTCGTCGATCAGGATCCGCGCGCCCGGTCGGACGTCGCGGACCAAATGCGGATAGGTCACCGGAATCTCGGCATCGCCGGAGCCCGCCTGTGCTCGCATGCCGAACTGGGCACCGCTCCGGAGCGAAGCCGTCCGCAGCCGCACGCGCTGTCCCACGACCACGTCGATAGCGCCATCTGGAATCTCGCCGACGCGAATGCGCGGCCCTTGCAAGTCCTGGATGATCGCCACCGCGGCGCCCCGCCGCGCGGAGACCTCGCGAATGGTCCGGATTGCCCGCGCGTGCCACTCGTGAGAGCCGTGCGAGAAGTTCAGCCGCGCCGCGTCCAGACCGCTTTCGATGAGGCGGTCCAGCACCTCCGGCGAATCACTGGCCGGCCCGATCGTACAGATGATTTTGACTTTGCGCATGGCTCTCCAAACAGGCGATAGGCTATAGGCGACGGGCTATATTGAGACCTATCGCCTATTGCCTCGTGCCTATAGCCCGCAACCGCGGAGCGGTTGCACGCCATTCTAACAAAGCCCCTCCACCCCGGCAAAGGAGGATTGCCCCTCGATTGACGCTCGCCTTCGGTGCATGCTACCGTCCACGCCTCGCAGAGTTCGATCAGCAGCAGAAGTCTGGTTCGCATGAAGACCACCCGCTCCGTGAATCTGTTCAGCGACGCGCAGCAGCTCATGCCCGGGGGTGTGAACAGCCCCGTGCGCGCGTTCCGCTCCGTCGGAGGCCAGCCGTTGGTCATCACGCGTGCGAAGGGCGCGCGCCTGTACGACGTGGACGGCAACAGCTTCATCGACTACGTGCTGTCCTGGGGCCCCATGATCCTCGGGCACGCCCCGGCCCCGGTCATCCGTGCCATCCGTCAGGCCGCCGGTCGCGGGACGAGCTATGGGGCCCCGACCGAGCAGGAAGTAATACTGGCGCGCATGGTGACCGAGGCGGTGCCGTCCATGCAGCAGGTGCGCCTGGTCAGCTCCGGCACCGAGGCGGTCATGAGCGCCGTACGCGTCGCCCGCGCGTTCACGAAGCGGGACGCGATCCTCAAGTTCGAGGGCTGCTATCACGGGCACGCCGACTACCTGCTGGCCAAGGCCGGTTCCGGCGTGGCCACGCTGGGCCTGCCGGACAGTCCGGGGGTGCCGGCGGATTTCGTCAAGCACACGTTGACCGCCCCTTACAATGACATTGCAACTGTCCGCCGGTTGATCGAGACCCACGCGCGCGATCTGGCCTGCGTCATCGTGGAGCCGGTAGCCGGCAACATGGGCGTGGTGCCGCCGGCGCCCGACTTCCTGCCCACGCTCCGAGACCTGACGCGTATGCACGACATCCTGCTCATCTTCGATGAGGTCATCACCGGATTCCGCGTGCATTATGGCGGCGCGCAGGCGCTCTACGGCGTCACGCCGGATCTCACCTGCCTGGGCAAGATCATCGGAGGCGGGCTGCCGGTAGGCGCGTACGGCGGGAGGCGGGAGATCATGCAATTGATCGCGCCGGCGGGGCCGGTGTACCAGGCCGGCACGCTCTCCGGCAATCCGCTCGCGGTGACGGCGGGAATCGAGACGCTCAAGCAGCTCAAGAAGCCGGGCGTGTACAGGAAACTCGAGGAACGGGCGGCCGCGCTGGCGGCCGGCATCGGGGAGGCCGCGAGGAAGGCGGGCGTCCCGCTGACCCAGACGCGGGTGGGCTCGATGCTGTGCGCGTTCCTGACGAAAGGGCCGGTGGTGGATTACGCCTCCGCGAAGCAGTCGGACACGCAGGCCTACGCCCGATGGTTCCGCCGGATGCTGGAGGAGGGCATCTATCTCGCCCCATCACAATTCGAAGCGGCGTTCCTGTCAACAGCCCACACGACCCAAGACATCGCGCGCACCGTGGCCGCCGCTCGGACCGCGATGAAGAGCTTATAGCGTATAGCTTATAGCAAGAAGCGGGAAACCCTCCGGCCGTTCGCTCGGCTGGCCACCCTGGCCATAGGCCATAAGCTCTTTGCTGTCTAGGACAGCCCAAAAAGATACGCTTGTATCGCGCAAGATACAGCGGAAGGCCGAGGAAGGCTCTTATTCGTCCTCATCCTCCGCCTCGAGGGCTGCCTGCCGCTTTTGTTCTTCCATTGCGTTATGGAGCAGCATGCGGATGAACATCGAATAGAGGGAACCCTTTTCCAGCGTCCCGCCGGGCGGAACGGCAATCCGGCCCTCGGCGATCATCTTGTCCAGCCAGGCTTTCTGGTCGGGCGCGATCAGAACAGGAATCTCGACCAGCCCGACTTTCCCGAACATATCCATATAGAACCCCCTGAAAGAGCGAATGGCTGATGGCGTATGGCCCGCCTCCGCTGAAGCTCTAGCGGGCTTGCCAAAGCCCGGCGACGGCGAGCTAATGGCCGATGGCTCAGAACGTGCCGCCCTTCTCGGCGATCAGCTATCAGCCGTCAGCTTTCAGCACCCACTCTATGTCCCTCCCCCTTTTAAGGGGAAGGGAAGGGTGGGGTGACGCGAAGCGCTGAGACTTGATCGCTGTCGGCTGATTTCAGCACGCGCTTTTCAGGTTTGTCAACCGACACGGATCGCCTCCCGGGCTGGCATGAATCCTGCGAAGACCCCCCTACGAATGTACCTCTTGACATCGCCTGATCGAGAGGTGCATCGTAACAGGGTGGACTCGAGTACCACAAACAAAGGGAAAGGAGGTGCGCGCGAACTAAGATGACGCCACCGGGCAAGCGCGGCCCGCTTCTGTGAGCAGAGACGAGGGCGCCGCGTCGGTGAGCGAGGGAAGAGAACCGAAGGCGCGCATCTTGCGCTCGGTGCCAGTAGGCACGACCAGAAAATGGCAGTAGCCAGATTCATCAAGGTGCGGGACGCTGACGACGTGGCGTCCGGTTCCTCCCGAAGCAAGCTCAGCCGGCACTAGCTCTCGACACAGGAGCGGGCCCTTTTATGTCTGGCTCCTGCCCACTCCTTCCAGTCTTCCCCGTTCAGTAAGCCTCACTCCTCCTCGCACAGGTTTTGCAATTTCGATAGGCCATCAGTCCCGCATTGCATTCCATGGAAAGGGAGGATGGCCATGCTCGACCGACAATGTTTCAGCCACTCTTATTTGACCCGTTTCGCAGCGGCACTCGTGATCATCGGAGCGCTTGTGGCGCTCCCTCAGCCGACCAGCGGCCAGCAGTCCGGCTCGCCGATCCTCTCGCCGGCGCACGATCGGCGAAGCGCAGTCTTCACGCCGAAGCTCAAGGCGCCGCCCCAGCCGACTCCGGGTCCAAACCTCAAGAAGGCGCCACGACGACCCGCAAGCATCGGGGGGACAGCCCGGCGCCCACTCGGATGGAACGCAGAGCGCTCGCGCAGTGCGCTTCGGCGGGATCGCGCGGCGGCCCGGGAGTGGCGGCGCTTGCTTCTCGCAGCGGCACCCTGGCTTCGCAACGGACAACAGGCCCGCTTGCTCGACAGTTGGCAGATCCGACTGATCGACGGCGACACGTTTGCCTATGGCGAGCAGCGCATCCGCATCCGCGGCTTGGACGCGCCCGAAGCCACGGAGTCGGGTGGGTTCGCGGCCACCCAGCGCCTGGACCTGCTGCTGCACGAAGGTCCGGTCCACATCGTGCCGCACGCGGAGGATATCTACGGCCGCACGATCGCGGACGTATTCGTCAACGACCGCAACGTGGCGGACGTGATGCGAGAGGAAGGCTACGCGAAGTGAGGATGGTACCTTCCAAACAACCCAATTGATGGTGGGAGGCCGGTTGACATGCCCCAACATTCTGCATATATTGCTGCACACTTGTTCACCAAGTCCTCCGCAAGACAACCCGAAGAGTTGCGCATGAGGCGGTTGGCGGCCCCTCTTTTGAGCTCTTTCCAGAAGACACTCCAGTTAAGATCGGCTGCGCTTTCTCCTTGGACAATCACGCGAGTCTTTACCGAGGTGATTGCCGAGATTTCCTAAAGACGCTCCCTGACTCCACTGCTCAGCTCATTGTCACATCCCCTCCCTACAACATTGGCAAGCCATACGAAAGCCGCATAGAGATCCAGGAGTATGTCTCCCAGCAGGGCCTCGTGATCGAGGAATGCGTGCGCATATTAAAGCCCAACGGAAGCATCTGCTGGGAAGTGGGGAATTATGTCCAGGAGGGGGAAATCATTCCCTTGGACATACTGCTTTACGACAGCTTCCGGCGCCACGGTCTCAAGCTACGTAATCGAGTCGTATGGCATTTTGGCCATGGACTTCATTGTTCGCGCCGGTTCTCTGGGCGATACGAGGTTATCCTCTGGTTCACCAAGACGGATGATTACATCTTCAACCTCGATGATGTTCGCGTCCCACAGAAGTACCCAGGCAAGAAGCATTTTAAGGGACCTAAGGCGGGAAAGTATTCCAGCAACCCGCGTGGCAAGAATCCTTCGGACGTCTGGGACATCCCGAATGTCAAGAACAACCACGTGGAAAAGACACATCACCCGTGTCAATTTCCAATCGCCCTTGTCCAGCGGTTGGTTCTGTCGCTCACGAATGAGGGCGACCTCGTTGTCGATCCGTTTCTTGGGGTTGGTTCGACCGCGGTAGCTGGAATCGTGAACAAGCGAAAGGTGGCAGGCGCCGAAGTTCGTCAAGACTATTATGATGTGGCGGTCGAGCGAGTTCGATTAGCCTACGCAGGCCGTCTCACGTTTAGACCGGACAAACCAGTATACGAGCCTGAGCCCGGTCTATCTCTATTCCGTTCCTGTCTCTCGGGCAGGTATCCCGTTGAAGCTGGTCGAGACATACTCCCACCTCAATGGGGAAGAGTACCTGCTTGTGCACCATAAGACCCGCTACCGGGAAATCGTGGAAGTAATCAGACAGGTGGATGCCAGTAAGCTAAGGACGAAGGAGAGTGAGGAAAAGACCATGAAGGACAAGTTACTCTATAACCCCATTGCGCTGAATGCTGAATTGAAACGGCTCTTTCGCAGGCATGGCTGGCAAGAGTCACGCTATTCCTATTACGTCACCACCGACTTTGCAACGATGCAGGAGCTACTCCCGTTGTCCTTGCAAGACCAGAAGACTTTTCTCCAGAAGAAGGGTGTCAAGTCTCCGATCTATTCCTACAAGCAGACTGATTTCGTGAAGGACCAGATTGCCATCGAAGTTCAGTTTGGCAAGTACGCCTTTGTTGCCTTTGATCTCTTCGTTAAACACCTACTATTTTATAGCGGTGGTGTCATCAATGTAGGGATTGAGGTTCTTCCTGTAAAGACGATGCAGGCTGAGATGTCCAGTGGAATCGCGTACTACGAAGGCGAAGTCTACAACGTCCTCCGGCACGGGCGAAACAACCCTCCGGTTCCGCTGCTAATAGTTGGCGTGGCCCCATAAGGCTTTATGGTTCAACCTGATGGCCGGATGAGGCTTCAGGCCACTGCCTCTGATCCGACTCGTTTACCGTGCTACACTGCGGGCTGATAGCCGGATGGACAGCGGAATGCGCGGTCAATCCCGGACTGTAGTGCTCCCCCGAAAGCAAGCCACCTCTGATGCTTATTGAGGCTCGTTTCACCCCCGACCGTCAGGTCGGGTCGCTCCGTGATCGTCATTCCTGGAGCATCTGTGTGCGTCGAAATTTCGCATGGTCGGTCTAAGCACCCCATCAGCCGACCTCCGCGAGCTGCCGCGCGCGATACTGGCGCGGGCTCATGAGGATGAAAAGGTGTCAGTGTGCATTCAACATCCTAGGGCAACAGTTGGCGAAAGGCATGAGCGGGGCTGTGCCAGTTCAGAATTTTCCCGGGCCGATCGTTGAGCATCGCCTGCACTCGCTTGATCTCGCGTCGGGAGAGCTGATTGAATCGCGTCCCTTTGGGGAAAAACTGACGCAGCAGGCCGTTGGTGTTCTCGTTCGTACCCCGCTCCCAGGGGCAAGAGGGGTGCGCAAAGTAGACGCGCATCTTCGTCTGCTTGGTGAAGAGGCGGTGCTCACGCATTTCGGGCCCCTGATCGTACGTGAGCGAGCGGCGGAGCTGAGCGGGGAGCGTCCGCAGGTCGCGCGCGAAGGTCTGCCGCACGGTGACCGCGTCCTTTGATGTCAGCGGCACCAACAGCGTAAACCGCGTGGTCCGCTCCACCCGCGTCCCGAGCGCGGACGCATTGGCATGGCCCACGAGCAGGTCGCTTTCCCAATGTCCCGGCACCGTGCGTTCCGCCACCTCCGCGGGCCGCTCGTCGATGCTGATGAGGTCCTGGATGGGCCGAGACGAGCGCCGCACCTTGTGCGGGCGACGAAACCGGTGCCGGTGGCGGAGATAGCGAGCGAGTTCCCGCTTAAAGGCCCCGCGGGTCAGCACATAGAGATAGGTATAGATCGCTTCGTGTGAGATCCGCATCGTCGGCTCGTCAGGATACCGCTGCGGCAACCCGCGTGCAATCTGTTCGGGAGACCAGCGCTGCGCGAGCAGGCTGAAGACGGCCCGGCGCAAGCGAGGGTGGATCGCCAGCTTCCGCGGCTTGCGCGGCCGCTGCGCCCGCTGGTGGGCCGTCACCGCCCGATAGGTCACGGGCGTGGCGTGCTGGCGTGCGAGCTCACGCGACACGGTGCTCGGGGCTCGGCCCAGCACGCGTCAGGTAGCTCGGGGACTAGACCCTGTGGCGAACAGTCGACTCAACTCCTCACGTTCCATGACGCTCAATCGTCGATATCGGGCCATGTGCAACTCCTTGATTCCTGGATCGACCAGGATACAAGTATTGCACTAGGATCTTGAGCCCAGACTGACACCTTTTTCCGTTTCAAGTTTTGATATACGGTCGGCAAGGAGAGGAAAACACCGAATGGCTCTGCCATGTCAGGTCCTCCAGCCGAACCCCCACGTCGCTCGTATCGGCGCCGGTGCATCCGGGCGAGATCCTTCTCGAGGATTTCCTGAAACCCCTGGGACTCACACAGGACCGGCTCGCCAAAGGGCTGAGCGTGCCTCCGCGCCGCATCAATGAGATCGTCCTCGGCAAGCGAGGCATGACGGCCGATACCGCCCTGCGATTAGTCTGCTGTTTCGGGACCTCCGAACGGTTCTGGCCAAATCTGCGGGCCGCCTATGACCTCGACGTCGCGCGTGATCGGCTGGCCGGACGCCTTACCGAGGAAGTCGAAGTCCTGAAAGTCGCATCGTGATCGTCCACGCCCGCGTCAACGCATACAGGCGTGGATGCCGTTGATGACGAGGATTATCACTAGCGAAGTCGTCACGATGCGTATGCACGATCCCCTGGCACGGATCGCGTTGGGGAGCGTCGCCGCGCTATGAAGTGTCAACCCTTGCCTGGTCGGGCGCGGCAGGGTTCTGGAGCGGACTTCACCGGAGGAGCGGGGTACTCACCGAGACTCTGCCGGGAAGGAAAGCTGGAACTGACCAAGGCACCGCGACCATCCCCCGTTGCATCATCGAGGAACGAGTACCCGTCGCGACCGCGGGAATTCCAGAAGGCTTCCGCCCGGCAGCACCCGTCGCACCAGAAGAGCAAGCGCCTCATTTCTTTTTCTTGTCCTGCGGATTCTCGGCAAAGAGCAACCACAGCAGCACGATAAAGCCCACGCCGACTGCCGCGATCGCCAGCCACGTGCCGAGCTTTTCCATCAGGGTGTCTCCTTGCGGCCTGACCCGTGGGTCATGGGGCCTTCCAGCGCGGCCAGCAGTTCCGGCGGCAGTTTCTTTGGTTTCCCCTCGACATCGACCGTCACCAGCACCGCCGCGCCCTCCACGACGACCCGCTGGCTCGTCTTCTCCCGGATCACGTGCGAGAAGGTGATCGAGGCGCGGCCGGTCCGGCTGAGTTTCGTCTCCACTGTGAGCACGTCGCCATAGCGTGCGGGCGCCCGGTAGTCCAGCTCCGCGTGCACCACCAGGAACAGCGTGCCTTCCTTCATCAACTCGGTGACGGACAGCCCCCGCCGCTCCAGAAACTCCGTGCGTGCCCGCTCGAAATACTTGAGATAGTTCGCATAGTACACCACCCCGCCGCAGTCGGTGTCTTCGTAGTAGATCCTAATATCCACGGAGCTAGCAGATGCCTGATAGCCGATGACTGATGGCCAGACCATGCCAAGAGCGAAATGCTGATGGCGAATGGCAGATGGCCAACTGAATCTACAATTACACCAGGGTGCTTCGGAATGCGTTAATGGTCTTGGCCAGCTTCTGTCCTTCCTCGTACAACTCTCGCTGCTCTTCGTTCGCGATGGACCCGTTATCCATGGCGAGAACGGACGCTGCAGCCACCTCGAATGTCGACCCGATGGCGATTTCGAGAGGGTAATCGAATGCTTTACCGCTTCCCTTAGCCGAGCCTTCGGCTATGTTGAGACTGATGGAGTTGGCAGCTCGATTCATCTGCGACCGTAATCCATAGTCTTCATGGGGAGGAAACTTGGCAGTCGCAGCATAGGCTTTTCGTGCATAGTCTGTTGCCATGTGCCAGATATCCAGGCTTTCAAAACGAAACGGCACGCTGACTCCGGGAGCAAAGAGCTGATAGCCGAGGGCAAGTCTCCGACATAGGTTCGGCCACTTTCCCTCTCCTCACATGACTCAATCAGTGACTCGACAAAAACCGCTAACTCTTTGTTCTGGGCCTCCTCCGGCCATCAGCTATCAGCTATCGGCCATCGGCTCCTAGAGGCTGAGCTGCGGGAACTTTGGCAGCGAGGACTCGGAGACGCCCGTCAGCTTGATGACGATCTCGTACAGTTGCGTGACGCGCTCGGCTTTCACCGGCTCGAAGCCGTGGGCGAGCACTGCCTGGCTCGCCGCGTCGAGCAGGGGCTTGAGCTTCGGCCATTGCGCCAGGTAGGTCTGCCCCATTTGATCGCCCAGCCCGGCCAGCGCGCGGAACTGGTCATGCAGCGGGATCTTGTATTTCCCGTCCACGTCGCTGAGGAAACACGTGCGGCACGGTTCGCGCAACGCCTCCGGCAACTGCTCGGGCTGCACGTCCCAGGTCTTGATCCGGTGCTGTTTGAACAGCCGGTGCTGCGCGAAGGCTTCCAGCGCCCGGACCAGCGTCAGGATGGCGGCCTCATAGTGATGGTCGCCGTCGGCGCGCCGCCGTGCGTGCGCGAGCAGGTCCAGCGCGACCGCTTCTTTGACTTCCTGAGGATCGAGCACGAGCTTCTCGAGGAAGCCCGCGTTCTGCTTGATCGCAGGCAGCACGACCTTGAGCCAGGGCGGGCCGCCAAAGAGCGACGCCATCTCCAGCGCCTTGAGCGAGGTCTTGAGCTTGTCCCAGGCCGACCGGTACTGAAACCGCTCCCAAAGGCTATAGCCGTCCGCGAGGTCCACGAAGGCGTGATAGAGCGGCTTCTGCCCTCCGCTGACGCGCACCTCGATCTGCCGGAACAGCGCCGCGGCCGCCACGAAGGCCCCGCGGTTGAACAGGTCGCACGCTTCGCGCCGGGACCCAGCCGCCGCTTCGTCCCACGGGTTCCCTTGCAGCCAGACCCGCTCGCCGCCCTCCAGTGCAATCTTCTCGCTGCCCGCCGCGGACGTGGCCGAGGCGCTGGCCAGCGTGACGACGCGCGACGTGAAGCCGATGCTCGCGAGCGCCAGCGCGGCCGCCATCGCCGGCGTCGCGCCGGTCATGTCCACCACGAGGTCGCCGGGAGCGACCTCCCACGTGCGCAGCATGTCCGGCAGGCTTCGGGACAGGGCCTGGTACGAGGGCATGAAGGCCTGTGGATCGGGCGTGATGACCCAGTCCCAGCGACGGGGCATCTGGGTGATGCGCGGCTGGACCGACGACTCCACCAGTGACTTGGCGGATTCGGGAGCGAAGAAGCAGAGGAGGTCCGGCTTCAGCCGGTTGATCGTGTAGACGGCCGGCGCCGCGTCGTCCGTGACCGCAATCAGCAGCGCTTTGACCGGCGCGTCCGTGCCCATGCGGCGCGGACTATAGCACCGGCCAGAGAGACGATCAATCACGTTCAACCGGGCGCGCCGTTTGACAGGGCCGCGCCTATGACCTAGAATCGCGCGACATGAAAGAGTTGGCGATCAAGGCCTTTGAAGAGAGCGCGGAGACGAAACGGCGGTTCGTGCGCGAGCACGCCGACCGCATCGTCGAGGTGGCGAAGCTCATCGCGCGAGCCTTTCGCGAAGGACACAAGGTCCTGCTGTTCGGCAACGGCGGGAGCGCGACGGACGCCTCGCACCTCGCGGCGGAGTTCGTCGGGCGCTATCACAAAGACCGCTCGGCGTTGCCGGCGATCGCGCTCGGCACCGACCTGGCGGCGATCACCTGCATCGCGAACGACTACGACTACACCGAAATCTTTGCGCGCCAGGTCCGCGCCCACGGCCAGAAGGGCGATGTCGCCATCGCCATCAGCACCAGCGGCAATTCACCGAACGTGCTGAAGGGCGTCGAAGCAGCAAAAGAGCGCGGGCTCACCACGGTCGGCTGGACCGGCGGCAAGGGCGGCAAGCTGGCCGGCTTGGTGGAGCACCCTTTCGTCGTCCCCTCGACCGTCACGGCACGGATCCAGGAAAGCCACATCACGCTCGGCCACGTGTTGTGCGAGCTGATCGAGGAAGAGCTGTTTGCGAAAGCCTCCTGACAAGTCCGGCCCTCCGTCCTCGGCGCGCACGCCCGTCCAGCCCATCGACGTGACCCGGCTGAAAACCTATCCCCTGCGCCGCCGGCGCAGCAAAGTCCGGGTCAGCGACGTCGCGTCCCCCTGGCAACGCGGCGGCCCCTTCAAGCAGTTCCTGGATGCCTTCCCCGACATTCTCGCGGCGAAGACCTTCCGTGCGGTCGTTCAGGCGATCGTGCGCGCCCGGCGCCGCGAGCGGCCCGTCATCGTCGGGATGGGCGCCCATCCGGTCAAGGTCGGCTTAGGTCCGATCCTCGTGGACCTGATGGAGCGCGGGGTCGTCACCGCGGTGGCGATGAATGGGGCCGTGATCATCCACGACTTCGAGCTCGCGCTCATGGGCCACACCTCCGAGGAGGTGGACGCCGAGATCGACTCAGGCCGGTTCGGGATGGCCGAGGAGACCGGGCGCATGCTCAACGAGGCGATCGTGCGCGGCGTGAAGGACGGACAGGGGATCGGCGAGGCGATCGGCCATTACATGAACCGGTACAAGGGCCAGTTCCCCAACCGCGCGACCAGCATCCTCGCCACCGGTGCGCGCCTCGGCATCCCGGTCACCGTCCACGTCGCGATGGGCACGGACATCATTCACATGCACCCGGCCGCGGACGGCGCCGCGATCGGAGCCGGCTCCCTGCTCGACTTCCGCAAGCTGGCCGCGATCGTCGCAGGCATGGAAGGCGGCGTCTATCTCAATCTCGGCTCCGCGGTAATCATGCCGGAGGTCTTCCTCAAGACCGTCACCTTGGGCCGCAATCTCGGCCACAGTCTCACCGACATCACCACCGTCAACATGGACTTTCTCTCACACTATCGCCCGCTCACCAACGTCGTCCGGCGACCGACCCAGAAAGGCGGGCATGGCTATTCGCTGATCGGCCATCACGAGATCATGGTTCCTCTCCTGGCCGCGGCGATCATCGAGGAGCTGCCAGGCCGCTGAGAAAGGCATCACTCGTCATTCGTCAACGGTCATGCGGATGAGCGCGTCCTCCTCAACCCTCATCTGTTACTGGCAAGACCTCAACGCCCGCTTCTTCAACGACGACTGGCCGCCGATTGCGATCCTCTGGAGCGTGCGGCAGACGGCATCGGCCGGCATCTGCGTCATCCGGATAGGGCCTCGGTCCCGGCCAAGGAATGGGGACGCGCTTCCGTCACACCGCCGCCTGATCCGCCTCTCCATGCCGCTGCTCACCCACCAACCGGAGAGGGAACTGGTCGGCACCTTGGCCCACGAGATGATCCATCCATACGATCCGGCCGCGCGTCCATTGATGAGGGCATGCCGCGGTGCGCGGCGCGAGGTCAAAGGGAAAAGGGATGCAGCGGGTGTGGGATCGCGGCAAGGAGGGTGCGGCCGGGAGGAAAGCGTTCGCACGAATGCGGAGGGACTCGCCGGATGGCATTGGCGGCGCCCCGGTCGAGACCGGGCGCCCCGCCCTACCAGAGGAACCGGAGACCGACGAGTTGGCTGGGGCCGGGGCTCTTGTCCCTCACCCATTGCACCCGTGTCATGACCGGAATGCGGACGGGGATGTCGGACATAGGGATCCAGGTCTGCACGACGGCGCCGGGTTCCAGGAAGGCATGGCCTTTCGTTTCGATTCCGACGCCGCTGTTGCTCAGGTCCACGATTGTTCCCGTCAACGGCACTTCCTTCGGCGGGCACCCCGAAATCCCCACTACCCCCATGTAGGTCACCGGGCGGCCGTACATGTAGCGACTTTCTTTGCGTTTGTCCTCCTGTGACTGGTTCATACGTACTTCTCCTTTAATGCAAAGGAACGTAGATCCGTGCGGAAACTATAACCGGTTCGTCGCCGTTCCTCAACCCATCTTTCGGTGGGCGGGATCGAGCATCGCGTGAACGAGCGCACCGAGACGCATCAGGAACTTATACGTCCTTCGCGCGGATTGCGAACCGGGGCGCGGCGATGCGCTCGCTCTGGCAGCGAGGACACCGGCTGGGTCTCGTGAGGCGGGACCGGGACTTGAAGACAAACTCGCAGTGCTCGCACACGGCCGGTTCCATCAGCAGCCGGCGGGTCGCGTCGTTGGCCAGGGAGCGCACGATATGCGCCAGGTGCTCCTCCACTTGCCGTTCCGGCATGGCGAGCTGATGGGCCAGATCCCGGACGGAGCAGGGGAGGTTCTCGATCGCCTGCATGATCCGTTGCCGATCGGTCAATTCGCCGGGCATCGGCCAATGGGAAGGAATGGTTGATGGTTGACCCTTCGCCGTTGCTCAGGCTCAGTCCCGGGGTCGGTCGAGGGACTGATGGCGAATGGTCGCTACAGAGCGTTCGCTTCACGCAGTCTAATGAAGCCTCCACAGGGATACAAGCGCCGCCCCCAACAGATAGCACGGTGGATCATGGAGAGGCCCGTGGAGAGGCCCGTGAGAAGCGGGCTAGGATTTCTGCATCCGCTTCCGGTACACTGGGCTCATGGCGAGCAAGGTTAAGAGCCGTGCGGAGCTCATCCGTGCGCTCGACGCGCACCGGAAGCGGGGCCAGCGTGTGGTTTTTACCAACGGCTGTTTCGACCTCCTGCACATCGGTCACACCCGGTATCTCCAGGCTGCGCGCGACCTGGGCGATCTCCTCGTGGTCGGGGTCAACACCGACGCGTCGGTGCAGGCCTTGAACAAGGGCAACGGCCGGCCGATCGTGCCCGAAGCGCAACGGGCCGAGGTGCTCGCCGCGCTCGCCTGCGTCGATTACGTGGTGCTGTTCGACGAACTGGATCCGGGCCGGCTCATCGCCGACCTGCAACCCGATATCCTGGTCAAAGGGGGTGATTGGGCGCCGAATCGCATCGTGGGCCGTGAGATCGTCGAGGCGCGAGGCGGACGCGTCACGACCATTCCGTTGGTCCCCGGCGTGTCGACCACGACAATCGTGGAGAAGATTCGCACAGGTGTGAAACGTCAAGCGTGAACCGTGGGGCGCGAGCCGTTCAGCCAACAGCCATAAGCCATTAGCTATCAGCACTGTTCTCCCGTGTCCATTCCCCGTTACTGGAGCCAGCTTCTCAAACCCATCCTCGACGGCCTGACGGAACAAAAGGGCCAGCTTGCGCTTACCGGCATGCACGGCTCTGCCGTTGCCTTTGTGGTGTCGCTGCTGGCCGAGGCGGCTGGCGTGGACGCCCGCTCCTGGGCGCTCATCGCTGCCTCGGACGAGGACGCAGAACGGATCTTTCACGATCTGACGTTCTTTCACTCAATGATGGGCCGGTCCGCCGAGCACCTCGCTCTGTTTCCGGAGTGGGAGACGCTGCCCTACGAGGCGACGGCGCCCCACGTGGATCTGGTCTCCCGCCGCATGCGCACGCTGCGCCGCCTCACCGTTCATCAGCCGACCCTGTTGGTCACGTCGGTGCCGGCCTTGAGCCAGCGCCTGCTCCCGCAAGCCGTGTTCACCGATGCGTGCTTCACGCTGGCGGCTGGCGCCACGGTCGAACGTGAACTCCTCACCACACGACTGCTCCGCCTGGGCTACCGGCGCGTCTCCGTCGTCGAGATTCCCGGAGAGTTCAGCATCCGGGGCGGCATTGTGGACCTCTACTCCACCGCCTACGACGAACCGCTGCGGGTGGAATTCCTGGGCGATACGGTGGAGTCCATTCGGCTGTTCGATCCGTCGACCCAGAAATCCACGGGCACGGTGCCACAGGTGTGGCTCCTGCCCGCGCGCGAACTGCTCTATCCGGGCGACCGGACCGAGGTCTTCGCCCCGCTGCCGGCCGACGCGGAGTGGAGAGGGCCGGACGTCTATCCCCGCATGGAGTGCCTGCTCGACTATTTCGCCCACCCGCCGGTCATCGCATTGAACCAGCCGGAGGCGCTGGCCCAAAAGGCGGCGGATTTCGCCGACGAGGTGACCGAAGCCTACGCCCGGTACGGCTCCACTGCGCAGCCAGCGCCCTACCCGGTTCCCGACCGGCTGTACCTCGACTGGGCTGACATCGCAGCCCGCCTCCTCTCGGGTGCGTGCCTGGCATTGGCGCCGGTAGCCACCCTGGACAGCTCCTGGCAGCCTGCGCTCGCGTTCCCCGGAAAGGCCCCATCCAGCGTGGGCCTCGGTGTCCGCGGCAGGCCGTTCAGCGAGACCCTCACGGTCCTGGACCGCCTGCGCACCCAGGGACTCGTACTGGTCGTCGCGCGCAGCCGCGGTCAAGTGGACCGTCTCCTCTCGCTCTTCGGCGAGCACAACCTACCGGCAGAGCGGTGGGCGCCGGCGGTCTGGTCGCGCCCGCACGCGCAGAAACCGCCGCTCTTCGTCATCCACGGCGAGCTCTCCGCCGGCTTCGCCTCCCCCGAGGGCCGTCTCGCGGTTGTGACCGAGGAGGAGCTGTTCGCGAAGGAGCTGCGCCATCGGCCCGCTCCGAAGAGCAAGGCCGCCGCTTTCCTGTCCTCGCTCGAGGACGTGAGCCTCGGCGACTACGTCGTGCACGTGCAACATGGGATCGCGCGGTACGAGGGACTCCGGCGTCTGTCCATCCAGGGCTTCGACAGCGACTATCTGGTCCTCTCCTTTGCGGGCGGCGACACGCTGTACGTGCCGCTCGACCGCCTGAATCAGATCCAGAAGTACAAGGCCGCCGAGGGGCACAGCCCGCGCCTGGATCGGCTGGGTGGGCAGAGCTGGGCCCGGACGAAGGCGCGGGTGAAAGACGGGATCGAAGAAATGGCGGAGGAGCTGGTCGAACTGTACGCCAGTCGAGAGGTGGTGCATCGCCACGCGTATGCGGGCGACAGTACCCTAACGCACGAGTTCGAGGCGGCGTTCGAGTACGAGGAGACTCCCGACCAGTTGCGCGCGATCGAGGACATCAAACGCGACATGGAATCGCCGAAGCCGATGGACCGGCTGGTCTGCGGCGATGTCGGCTACGGCAAGACCGAGGTCGCCATGCGTGCGGCGTTCAAGGCGGTCGAAAACAACCGGCAGGTGGCGGTGCTGGTGCCGACGACGCTCCTGGCTCAGCAACACTACGAGAACTTCGCCCAGCGGTTCGCGCCCTTTCCGGTGCGCGTGGCGATGCTCTCGCGGTTCCAGAGCCCCCGGGAGACCACCGCCATCCTGCGGGATGTCGCCACGGGTACTATCGACGTGGTGATCGGGACCCACCGCCTGTTGCAGAAGGATGTACAGTTCCGCAACCTGGGTCTGGTGGTGATCGATGAGGAGCAATGGTTCGGCGTGCGCCACAAGGAACGGCTCAAGCAGCTCCGCACGCAGGTGGATGTGCTGACGCTGACCGCCACGCCCATCCCGCGCACCCTGCAGCTGGGCCTCTCCGGCGTGCGCGACCTATCCGTGATCGAGACGCCGCCGGCCGGCCGGCTGGCCATCCGCAGCCAGATCTGCCGGTACAATGAGAACCTGGTCCGCGAGGCGATCATCCGCGAGCTGGGCCGCGGAGGGCAGGTCTTCTTCGTGCACAACCGCGTGCAAACCATGGCGCGGACCGCGGCCCGGCTGCGGGAACTGGTGCCGGAGGCGCGCATCGTCATGGCCCACGGCCAGATGGATGAACGGCTGCTCGAGTCCACGATGCTCACGTTCATCAAGCGTGAGGCCGACGTCCTCGTGGCGACGGCGATCATCCAATCGGGGCTGGACGTGCCCAATGCGAACACCATCCTGATCAGTCGCGCCGACACGTTCGGCCTCGCGCAGCTCTATCAGTTGCGCGGCCGCGTCGGCCGAGCGGGACACCAGGCCTATGCTTACTTCTTCACCAGCGACGAGGGGGCGCTCACCGGCGACGCCCAGAGACGCCTCGTCGCCATTCAGGACTTTACGGAACTGGGCTCGGGCTTCCGGATCGCCGCAGCTGACCTGGAGATCCGCGGCGCCGGCAACCTGCTCGGCAAGCAGCAGTCCGGGCACATCGCCGCCGTCGGTCTCGATCTGTACCTACAAATGATGGAACAGGCCGTCCAGCGACTGAAGGGGACCGTGCCGGTGGAGGAAGAGGAACCGGACCCGACCCTGCAGCTCAACGTCTCGGCCTTCATCCCCGACACGTATGTACCGGACGCGCACCACCGCCTGTCGATCTACAAGCGCCTGTCGGCCTGCCAGCAGGTGGGCGAGTTGGCGCTCCTGCACGGGGAGATTCAGGACCGCTACGGCCCCCTGCCTGACCCCGTCGAGCGCCTGTTCGAAGTAATGGAGATCCGCCTGAGCGCCAAGGCGCTCCGGCTCGCGTCAGTGGAGGCCGGACCCGGCGGCGCACGCATTGCGTTCAATCCCAAGCATCCGGTGCCGGAACACGGCATGCGACGGCTCATGGACCGCTATCAGCGCCGCCTGCGCCTCTCTTCTCCGACGAGCTTTGAGCTGCAGATCGCGGCCCAGGACTGGACCGGTCTGTTCCCCGAGCTCAACGTGGCCTTGCAAACCCTCCTGGACGGTGTTATGAAAAAGCCCGCCGAATCCCGTGTGGCGGGTTGAGGCGCAGTCCTGCGCGTCGGGATGCACGACCTATCCCTATGATGGAACGGCGGACATCAGGACTGCTGACGATGCTCGGAGGGGGGCTCCTCGCTATCACCGTGTTGATGGGCTGCAGACCGGAGGCGCAGGATTCGCCGGTGCTCGTCCTCGTTAACGGCAAGCCCATCACCCAGTCCGAGTTCGACTATCGGTGGGCCGCTCTCCCCGAATCCACTCAGGCCCGGTACAAGCTTGAGGGCGGCAAGCGCAAGTTCCTGGACGATCTGGTCTCGCGGGAGTTGCTCCTGCAGGAAGCCCGGAAGCGCGGGCTCGACCGCAGCCTGAGCGTGCGCGATCGAGTGGAGCGATACAGAGAACAGCTCGTGCTCGACGAGTTGATGAATCAGACGGTCAAGACCGAGGTCAAGGTGAGCGACGCGGAGTTGGAGGCCTATTCCGTTTCGCATGCGGCTGGCCCCCCCCTGGACGCGACGGCCCGCGAACGGCTTCGGCACGAGCTGTTCGCGGAGAAACACCGCCAGCGGTATGAAGAACTACTCGCAAGACTGCGGGCGACGGCGACGATCCGCATGGCGGACGCTTCGAAGTTCGTGATCCAGGACGCCGGCCGCCTCCCCTCCGCGACCACCCCCTAAGGTCCCTCTCTCCGCACGGCCGGCCCGTGCTTCGAGGCAGGCACCGACAGACGGTTCACAGGATGGGCACTATGCGTACTCCACGGTCCCTGACGGCTCGCTTCGCTCGGCAACTCTGCCGTCGGATGGGTCCGCTCGGCCTCGCCCTCGCCGCGCTGGGCTCGGGCGTCTCCGGCGTCGAGGGCGCGCATGTCGCCGATCGCATCGTGGCGATCGTCAACAGCGACGTGATTATGCTCTCGGAGCTCAAGGTGGAGATCGCGCAGGAAGAGCAGCGCTTGCGCAGCCGCTACCGAGGGAGGCAGCTCGACTGGCGCCTGCAGCAGGCCGAATATATGGGGCTGACCCGGATGATCGAGCGTAAGCTCCAGATGCAGACGGCCAAGCAAAAAGGCGTCGAGGTCTCGGATGAGGAAGTCCGGATGACGGTCGCGGAGCTGAAACGCCAGGGGGAGAAGGTCAAGGATGCCGATCCCCGAGAACGAGAGCTGATCCGCGAACAGCTCGTGCTCATGAAGATCGTGGATCGCGAAGTCCGGAGCAGCGTCATGGCCTCGGAGACCGAGTACCGCCGCTACTACGAGCAGCACCAGACGCGCTTCGTGTTACCCGCGGAGTATCGGATCAGCCAGATCCTGTTCGTGCCGAAATCCGGAGAGAGTACGGAGGAACTGCGCGCGCGGGCCATGGCCGTGCAGACGCAGCTCAAGCAGGGAGGAGATTTCGCTTCGCTCGTGACCCTTCACTCGGACGGCGCCGAAGCGGCGCGAGGCGGGAGCTTGGGGTTCGTACGGCAGGGAGAATTGTTGCCGCCCATCGAGCGCGCGCTGGCCGAGATGCAACCGGGGCAGATCAGCGAGATCATCGAGACGCCGCTGGGTCTCAGCATCATCCGCCTGGAAGAGAAAAAGCCGTCGCAGTACCGCCCCTATGCCGAAGTCAAGAACGAGATTCAGAACCTCGTGTACCAGCAGAAGACGGAGGACGTGTATCAACAGTGGATCGCGGGGCTCAAGGACAAAGCGTATATCGACATCAAATTCTAGCCACCAGGGAATCAGCTATTCTCTCCTTATGGCAACCCAGCATCGCTCGGATGGCCTGCCACAGCTTGTCCCGGCCCTCGTGCGTGACCGAGGAGTACAGGATGATCGGCACATCACCGGGCACTGCCAGAGCGGCCCGGATCATCTCCACGCCGGCGCGGCGCTCGCTTCGCGCAAGCTTGTCCACTTTGGTGGCGACGACCACCACCGGCACGCCCAGCTCTGACAGCCACGCGAACGTCGTCCCATCGGAGCGTTCCGCGCCCCGTGCATCCACCAAGAGAACGGTGCCGCGCAATTCCTTCCGCGCCCGCAGATAGCCCTCGATCATCGGGCCCCACTGCGCGCGTACCGATCGAGCCACCTTGGCGTAGCCATAGCCCGGCAGGTCCACGACGTACAGCCATTTCATGTCGGGATCCGTCGTGGTCACACGGAAAAAATTGATGATGCGCGTCTTGCCCGGTGTCGAACTCACCTTGGCCAGCCCTTTGCGGTGCAACAGAGAATTGATGAGCGACGACTTCCCGACGTTCGATCGCCCCACAATGGCAACTTCGCCGAACCCCTCGCGGGGAAGTTCCTCGGGCTTGAGGCAGCTCTTCACGTATTCAGCCGCAACAAGTTTCATAGCGGAGCCCTTGCCTGCACGGCTAAGTGCTGTATCATTGCTCTATGTCCAAGTCAAATGAGCGGTCGCGGCTCGGCCTCGTGGCCTGGTCGCTGCTCGGGGTCAGCCTTCTCGTAGGCGGGATCGCCTGGTCCTGGTTGATCACGCTGCCGGAGGTGGCCGTGCTCGCCCAGACGAATCCGTCCACGACGGCCCTGATGGAGGCGCGCGCGGCCCAGGCACGCGAAGAGGGCCGCACGGCCACGCCGCGGTGGACCTGGGTCCCGCTGGTGCGCATGTCCCCACACCTGATCCGCGCCGTCGTCGTCGCGGAGGATGCCACCTTCTTCTTTCACGAAGGCTTCGCCTGGGAAGGCATCAGAGACGCGCTCTGGCGGGACGTGCAGTCGGGCCGTTTGCAACGAGGCGGCAGTACGATCTCCCAGCAGTTGGCCAAGAACCTCTACCTCACGGCCGACAAGACGCTCACGCGCAAACTGAAGGAGGCGCTGATCACACGGGCGCTGGAACACCGCCTGACCAAGAAGCGCATCCTGGAACTCTACCTGAACGTCGTGGAGTGGGGGAACGACGTCTACGGGGCCGAAGCGGCCGCGCAGCATCACTTCGGCAAGTCGGCGAGGGACCTCACAGCCGAGGAGGCGGCGCTGCTTGCCGCCATCCTGCCCTCGCCGCGGTCTTACGATCCGCTCCCGAGTGGATCCTCCTACCTCGCCAAGCGCCAGCAACAGATTCTGCGATGGATGCAGCGGAGGGGGAGCCTGGGGCTGAAGAAGGTCGTGGAGGCTGAACGGTGAGTAGTCGCATCGAGCACGCGTGATGCCCTCCGCATCATCCCACCTGCTTCTCTCGTTGCTCCTGGCGCCCTGCTCCATCATCGGCCCTGCTCGCGAGGCGCCGGCCGCTGACCCCTCGGCGGAGACCGCCACGGAAGAGATCGTCATCAGCGCCACGCGGACACCGGAGCCCCTTGGCATCGCGCAGGCTACCTCAACCGTGATCACGCGCGAGCGGATCCAGCAAACTCCCTTCCGCGACGGATCCCAGGCGGATGATCTGCTGCGTTATGTGCCGGGCGTGCAGCCCAGCAACTTGAGCAGCCGGTACAATCACCCGACCGCCCAAGCCGTGACGCTCCGCGGGTTGGGCAGCCGGCGCGCGCTGGTCCTGCTCGATGGGGTGCCGCTCAACGACGGCTTCGGTGGCTGGATCAACTGGAGTCGCGTGCCGGATAGCCTCGCGCGCGTCGAAGTCGTCCCGGGCGGCGGCTCGAACCTCTATGGCACGTGGGCCATGGGCGGCGTGGTTCATATCCTGACAGAACACCCGCGCGCCGGGACCGGCTTCCGCTCAGAGACCCGGGCCGGCAACTTGAGCACCTACACCGAATCGCTCGCAGGTCGCTACGGCACCGACCGCCTCACCGTGAGCCTGGATTACCGCTGGTATCACACGAACGGTTTTATCACCGTTCCCCCAGAGCAGCGCGGGCCTGTGGATCGCCGCGACGATTCCCGTCATGAGAACTTTTCCGGCAAGGTCGCCTGGACCATTGATCCCCGCACCGCTTGACGGTGTCGGGCGGGCTCTTCCGCGAGGACCGCTCCTTTGGCACGCCGCTGAGCTTGGCCACCCGCACGATCGGCACGGCCGCGGTGAGCCTTGAGGGCGAGACCCAGCGTGGCGACCACTGGCACGCTTCGGTGTTTGGCCAGTGGCAGACGTTCCGGAATCAGACCGGGCAGGTCATCCCCAGTGCGACGAATCGGCTCTCCGAATTCCATGACCGGACCCAGACCATCCCGAGCAACGATTTCGGCGGGCAGGCGCAATGGACCCTGCCCCTTCTGCCAGGACACCGCCTCGTGCTCGGCACGGATGTGCGCGCGATCCTCGGCCAATCCGAGGACCAGCTTTTCACCATGGCGGGGCCGGCGGGGCGAACCTCAGCGGAAGGGAAACAGGTCGGCTGGGGACTCTATGGCGAATGGATCGCGGAGCCGATTGAGCGGTTCACGCTAGTGCCTAGTGCCCGGCTGGACTGGTGGAAGAGCTTCGACGGGCGGATCGAGTCGCAAACGGGAGCGGTCACGCTCCCGCGCGACAATGTCATCACCGTGCTGAACCCCAAGCTGTCCGCCCAGTATCAAGCAACCGATCGCATCCGCCTCGGCGCCTCCGTCTATCAGGCGTTCCGAGCGCCCACCCTGAACGAGCTGTATCGCGGATTCAGCTTTGCTGGCTTTTCGTTTCTCCCGAATGAGAGCCTCTCGCCGGAGCGTTCGACCGGGGCCGAAACCAAGCTCGAAGTGGAGCTCCTCCCCGAGCGGCGGCTGACGGCCAGAGTGACCGGTCACTATGACACCGTCAAGGATCAGATCCTCTTCGTGTCCCAAGGCCCGTTCAGCGCAAGGCGGGAGAACGCGGGGCGGACTCGCACGCTGGGCGCGGATGTGGATCTCCTTTGCCGGCCGACCGAGTGGGTCGAGATCGCGGCCGGTTATGCCTATGCCGATTCGAGGATCGCCAGCTTCCCGCCCGATCCGACACTGGAAGGTAACCTCGTGCCGAACGTCTCTCCGCACCAGGTCGCGGTTCGGGTCACACTCGGCTATCCAGACGTCCTCCAGTTGACGCTCATGGGCCGGTACCTTTCGCGCCAGTTCGCCGACGACCTTAACACCCAACCTGTTGCGGACATGGTCGTTCTCGACGCCTCCGTGCAGAAACAAGTCGGGCGTTTCCTTCGGCTCTTCCTCGATGCAGAAAATCTCACCGACCGCCAGTACATCGCGACCCAGACCGGGCCGATCAAGACGCTCGGCGCCCCCTTGCTCGTCATGGGTGGGCTTCGCGCGCAGTACTGACTGTCCCGGGGTAAGAAGCCAAAATCACTGCTTGTCGCCGACTTCGCCGAATTCTCGCTCGCCGAAGATGGCGGACTCGTGGGTGTAGTGTTTGAACTCGAGGAGATTACCGGAAGGATCTTCGAGGAAGAACGTGCGGTGCTCGATGCGCGTGCCGGCGAAGCGACGGCGCGGCTGCTGATAGAATTTCAGCCCCTTCGCTTTCCCCCGGTCCACCAGGGCTTGCCAGTCCTTCTCATCCTTAAACACGAGCCCGAAGTGGAAGGGATAAATACCCGCCTGCGATGCCATGGATTTCTCCGAGCGATGGGCCACCAGTTGGTGGCCGGCCAGCTCCAGCGTGACCGCTGAGGACGACTCCCGCCCCAGCATGCACCCGAGCCCGTCCACGTAGAAACGTTTCGTGGCTTCGAGATCACGAACCGGGAACGCGAGATGGAAGAGGACCTCGGGCATTCATTGATCTCTTGATCGGTTGTTGGTTGATTTCTTGCGAATGCAGCTTACAGTGACCGGCCGCCCGTGTTCAACTCGAACCACTCGCGAAATCAACAAATCGACACATTCCTACCGGAACCGATCCCCCACAACCGGTTTCCCAGTACCGGTCCAGTAGCCGGCTGCCATACGCGGCGTCGTGTGCCGGATTGCGAAACGCCCATCGGGAGTGACGACGATCGCGCCGGCCGTCCCTCCGATGCGCCGCTTCATACGCTCGAGCACGAGGCGTGTCGCCGCCGCCGAGGCTCCGGCAGCCAGGCGGTCCACGATTTCTTTCGCGACCGCAACCCGAATGATCCGTTCTCCCACCCCGGTCATGGAGACTGCCCCGGCCTCATCGTCGGCATAGACGCCGCAGCCGATCAGCGGTGAATCTCCCACCCGTCCCGGCAACATGACGGCAATGCCGCCGGTCGAGGCACCGGCCGCGACGGAGCCATGGCGATCCAGCGCGACCGCGCCGACGGTTTCCAGGCCGACGGCCCTGCCCGCCAGCATGGCTTTCAGGATCCTCAGCGCAGCCTTCGCCTCCGGCCAACGGCGCGCAGCACGCCTCGTGGCCACGCGCTGGGCGTGCGTTGGAAGCGACTGACGTTCGAGTTTGAAGTGCCGGGCCAAGCGGGTGGCCGGCTCGCCGACGAGCAGCACGTGCGGGGTCCGCTCCATGACCAGCCGAGCCGCCGTGATGGGGTGGCGTACCTGCTGGATGGAGGCCACCGCGCCGGCGCGCAGCGTGCGACCCTCCATGATCGAAGCATCCATCCGCCGCGCCCCGTCCAATTGCAGTCGCGAGCCGGAGCCGGCGTTGAACAGGCCGGACCCTTCGAGCACCCGGATCGTCGCTTCGACCGCCTCGATGGACGAGCCTTCCCCTCGCAACAGCGCATGCCCGGCCACCAACGCCTCGCCAAGACAGGCTCGTTGGGCGGCCGTGATCTCGCCGGAGCCGGCGCCGCCATGAGCGAGGATGACCGGAGCGGAAGGTCTCAATTGAAGAGGATGTCTTTCGCTTTGCGGCAGGAAGGCTCCTGCATGCGATCCAGGTCCGAGCGGACGAACCCCAGCCCGGTCACACACAGTTCGAAGTTGTCAGAGAGTTTGCGGAACAGCGGGGTGAGGCCGGCGTCGTCTGACTCGTGAAACTGCGCCACGATGCCGTAGGAGCGTTTCCCGGTCTTCACGTAATCCACCAGGAAGTCTTTGTGATAGATCAGACTCGCGGACTTGAGGCGCCGCAGGTACTCCGGAAAGAGCCCGGCCATGAACAGGGTGAAGTCGCCGATGTGGCGATGGACCTCGCGCTCGCGCTCGAACGACCGCGCTTCCAGGAGCACCTCGGATTCGAACAGCATGTCCACGACCGTGTCCACACGCTGCCCCTGCTGATTGCGTATCTGATAGAGCCGATCGGTACGGGTGAAGTCCACGAGGAGGTTGGAGACGTACTCGGTGACGTTCAGGTCGGGCCAACGCAGCTTTTCCGCAAAGCTGCGTTCCGTGAGCGCCGTAAACAGCCGCCGCAACGGGTGATGCTCGGAGATCCGCGTCTCCATCGCTGCCCTTCCTGGACGGGTCGGGGTCTCAGTATGCCAGGGCTCCTGCGTCGATGACAATGATACCAATTTACAGGAAACATGCAACGTTCCGCCCGTCGGCCTGTCCTGATCCTGGGCGGATGCCCCCGGATTCTTGCTCTGATCCTCTGTCGAGACCCGGTGCCACGAGTCCTGCCCCGTCCGCGCGATCAGGGACCCGCCCGGGAGTCCAAGACGAAGGTCACGGGGCCGTCGTTCACCAACTCCACCTCCATGTAGGCGCCGAAGACTCCGGTTGCAACGGTCAGACCAGTGCCCCGCAGGCGTTCAACGAACTGGTCATACAAGGCTTTCGCGGTGGTCGGCTCAGCCGCGAAATCGAACCCCGGCCGCCGGCCCTTGCGCGTGTCACCCAGCAGCGTGAATTGCGAGATAACGAGCACCGCCCCTCCGACCTCGACGAGCGACCGGTTCATCTTGCCCGCCTCGTCACTGAAGATCCGCAGGACCCGAATCTTCTCGACCAGATAGGCCAGATCCTGCTCCGTATCGCCTTTCGCGACGCCGAGCAGCAGGACCAGGCCGGGCCCGATCCGCCCGACGACCTGGCCGTCGACCTGTACGGATGCGCGTGTCACCCGCTGAATGACGGCTCGCATGGTGCAGCCCCGTCAATCGTCATTCGTCATCCGTCAATAGTAGAAGCCAGAGGACTTTCCAACCTTACGAATGACGATTGACCAATGACTGGTGATGCCTTTCCCGCGCCAGCAACGGGAGCGTCCCTTCCAGCGCCAGCAGCTTGCGCTTCATGTGCAGGCCGCCGGTGAAGCCTCCCAGAGAGGAATCGGATGCGACGACCCGATGGCACGGCACCACGATCGGCACGGGGTTGGCGCCGAGCGCGAGCCCGACCGCACGCGCATAAGCCGGGCCACCCACGCGGGTCGCGACCCACCGATACGACCGGGCGCGCCCATAGGGAATCGCCAGGATGGCTCGCCAGACGCGTCGCTGAAAAGCCGTGCCCGCCGACAAATCCACGGGGAACGTCAACGCACGGCGCCTGCCTTCGAGAAATTCCTCCAACTGCCGGCGAGCGTCATCCAACACCGCGCGACTCGCGGGCGCGAGGCCGGAGGCACGAGGCGAGTGGAGTGAGTCCAAGGCGGTTTCCACCGCCTGGCACGACGGCTGAGGCAAGATAATCCGGGAGATGCCGGCGCGTCCGCCGTTCACCGTCGCCATGAGGCCCATCCAGCCCCGCGCGGTCTTAAATACCGCGCAGGCGCGGGGCACGGGGCGCGAGGCTAGGGGGCACTTCCCGTGAACAACCTTTCTAGTGGTAATCCCTCCTCCGGTCCTCATGCCCCTTGCCCCTGCCCCCGCGCCGCCCGTCCTTTTACCATCCGCCACAGGACGTCCAGCTCTTCGGATCGAAGCAGCGCGTGGACGCCGAAGTAGCCCGTGACACTCAAGCCGATGCCAACGAACAGCATGACGGACTTCGCGACCCATTCACCAGATCGGCTCCACACTTCCAGCCCTGAGACCCATAGACAGGCGAGCGCGAGCGGCGCCGCGGCCAGCAGCACTCGAGCCGTCGCGTGCGCCACGCATCCCCAGGCCACGCCGCCGAGGCGGCGGTTCAGCACCATCACCAGGGTGAGGCCATTGACCATGGCCGCGACCGCGGTGGCCAGCGCCAACCCGGCATGACCCAGGAACTGCATGAAGATGAGGGACAACAGCAGATTCACCACGACCGCGGCGATCGCCGAGAACGCAGGCGTACGCGTGTCCTGCAAGGAATAGAATGCCGCGACGATGATCCGGAGCCCCGCATACGCCCAGAGACCCAACGCATAGCACAGGACCGCCAGCGCCGTGGCCTCGGTGTCCGCGGCCGTGAAGGACCCGTGCTCGAAGAACAGGTGTACGATGGGCTTGCGCAGCAGGATCAGGCCGAGCATGGCCGGCAGAATGATGAACACGATCATCCGAAGTCCGAACCCGAGCGTCGCGCGCAGTTCCTCCAGGGCGCCTTTGGCCGCCTGGGCGGAGAGGCTCGGGAGGATGGCTGTCGCCAAGGCCACCGCGAAGATCCCCTGCGGGAACTGGATCAACCGCATTCCGTAGAACAGATAGGTAGGTCCCCCGACAAAGAACGACGCGAGGATGGTCCCGACCGTAATGTTCACCTGCGTGACCGACATCCCGATCAGCGACGGGATCATGAGTGTGCCGATACGGCGCGCGCCCGGATGTCCCGGCTCGAATCGCCACCCGAACAGCAGGTCGCGACGTTGCAGGGCCGGCAACTGCATCGCGAATTGCGCCGCGCCGCCCGCCACCACCCCGACCGCGACACCGAGGATCGGCTCGGCGAGGAGCGGCGACAGAAACACTGCGCACCCAATGATGAAGAGGTTGAACAACACGGGCGAGAACGCAGGCCCTGCGAACGCGCGCACCGAGTTGAGGATGCCCATCGCGAGCGCCGCAAGGCTGATGAACAGCAGGTACGGAAACATCACCTGGGTCAAGAGGGTGGTCACCTGCAGCTTGTAGGGCTCCTCGTGGAAGCCCGGCGCGAGCAGCCACACAATCGCCGGACTGGCCAGGATGCCCACCAGAGTGACCGCGGTGAGGATCGTCAGGAGCGTTGTGAAGACTGCGCTGGCCAGCTCCCAGGCGTCCTTCTTGGCGCGCAACGTGTGGTATTCGGTAAAGACCGGGATGAAGGCCGCCGACATGGAGCCTTCGGCGAACAGTTCCCGCAGCAGATTGGGAATACGGTAGGCGACGAAAAAGGCGTCTGCCGCGGCGCTTGCGCCGAACAGACGGGCGAGCACCATGTCGCGAATGAAACCGAGGATCCGGCTGGAGAAGGTCGCGACGCCGATCAGGCCGGCGGCTTGGGCGACCCTGTGATTCTCCTCATGCGCGCGGATGGCAGCGTCCGGCACGCCGGCTGATTCGGCCATCGCGGCGAATTCTAGCCGATGTCGTGGTGGGAGTCTACGTGGCGCCGAGTCGCCTCAGGGCAGCCGCACTCGGGGAGTGATCAGGTCGCTGCAGGGGAAGGGCGAGAGGAAGCGAAGGACCGGTCGTCAGTTGAAGGACCGGAGCCGCTGACCAGTCGCCATCCCATAGGCATCCGCCAGCGTACCGGCTTCCGTGACCTGCATCGAGTATTGCATCGCCTTGCCGGACAGGTCCGCGGTGATGTGGCCCACCGGCACGATCAGCTCGCGGGAGCGGAGGGAATGGCAACCGTCCACTTTCTCCACCAGGCCGGCCACCGGCCCGACTTCCAGATTGGCGCCGAGCGTTCCCGACATGCAGATATCGGGACGAACCGCATCGCCCAGAATCACCGAGGCCACCGCAACCGACCACGCCACCGTCGCGCTCGCGCCGTTGATCTGCAGCCGGCCGCCCAGCCCCGTCGTGTCGGCGACCCAGACGTGCACGCGGAGATACCGCACATCGTACCGCACGGCCTGAGCGGCGGCGTACACCGCGTCCGTCAGCGCCTCCCTGGCGGATGCCGCGCAGGCGCTGTCGGTCGTGATCTTCGGCCCATCGCCGGAGGGCAAATACTGGACTGCCACCTCAACCATCGTGGCCACGCCACCGTTGAGCACGTTCACGCCCTGTGCCTTCTGGGCCAACGCCACCGTCTGCACCAGCACGACCGGCACGGACCGCGTGGCCGTCGCGAAGGACTGGCGGAGCGCGGGAACCGATTCGGTTTTCGGCAGGGCCACCGTGATGACCTGCGGCCGTGGTTCGGACACGCTCACGCTCTGCGCCAGAGCCATCTTCCGGCAGCCAGGGCCTGAGTTGTCTTGATACGCCGCGCTGCCGTCGGCGAGCGTGCAGACCCAGGTGTCGGCCCAGGCCGGAGCCGAGGATATCGCGAGAACCAGGAGTCCCACCAGGCTCATCGTGCCTCGAACGCCGCGCGCCACGTTGACCATCTCTTCGCCTCCCGCTGGCTCGAGTCGCCGCATAAAGTACTTATAATGTAGCAGAATAATTTCTTTATGTGGGGGAAAGTTATCTGGGCTCCCCGATTGGATACAAGTAGGCGAAAACTATGAAGGATCACTCGAGACCGGTCTTTATGCGAACCGGGTCCGGATCGCCACGATGGGATTGGTCTTTACGCGACGACTATGTTCAGGCCGCTAGGAGGCTCATGCTCGGGGGGCTCATTCTGTGGAAGTGCGGCTGAGCGAGAACGTCTTCTCACCGCTTGCGGTGGAGACGGCTCGAGGCGGATAATCACGCGCGAGAAGGAAATCGTTTCCGGTTCGACTGAACGATGGGACCTCGCAGGGAGTACCAAACACTCACGGTTGTGCGGCTGATCGCGGGAGGTCTGGTTTCCACGGCACTGGTCGGCGCGGTCGCGTGCGATGCGGACCCGCAACGCGTCCGCATCGCCGCGCAGGACTTTCGATTCGATCCGGCCGAGTCTCATCTGGAGGCCGATCGTCCGGTTGAGTTACTCATCGTGAACGAAGGACGGGAGCCGCACGAGATTGCGAGCCCGTTGTTGTCGGATTCGGAGGTCATACGACTGGCCCCGGTTGAGCCGGCCCAGGCCAGACAGGGCGAGGCCTACCGCATCACGCCGGGCAAGACCCTTCGTGTCACCTTTCAGGCTCCCGCCGGCACGTATTTCATCCGGTGCCGCATCCGCGGCCACGGCGGCATGGCGGGCCTGCTGATCATCGAGTAATCCCCGAGGAATCCCGCTGAATGGCGGGCCCGAGGAACACCCCGGGCCCGCTCTCCCCTTCCTCCTATGAGCTCGCGAGTTGCGGCGCGACGTAGCGAACCACCTTCAGCTCCGCCACCGCCTCGAGCCTGCCGAGTGGCACGCGCCCGATCACCAGCTTGCTACTCTTGGGCTGAAGCAGGATCTCCACGCCCAGCTTCTTGAGCTGCTCGATAGTGTCAGACGACGCGTCAACCAGCCAGATCTGCACCTCGGCCAGGCCATTCTTGACGAATCGAGCTTCGGCCTCGGTGGGCTTCGGATTCTTGTTCTTCAGCCGCTCGACCACTGCGACCAGCGACGCGTGCAGTTTGCCGGCACCATCGCGGCTGGGTGGTAGACCAGAGACATTGGGTGCCTCGGCCCGATCGACCATCGCCTCGGACGGCACCATCCGGCCTGGAACGCTCTTGCGAACGAACCCGCCAAAGAACTGTGGCGCCGCTGCCCCTGGATAGACGAGTCTGTTTCCCGTCTCCTCTCCGCCGAAAACGCCCTCGTAGCTGACGCCCTCAGGCATCTCCACCGGCACGTCCACCCGGCGCGGCACACCGCCGTCCGTGATCGTCATCTCCTCCACCGCGACGAAGGACGTAAATTGCGTCATGAGCCGATAGTCGAGGCCGAGTTGCGTGATCGCCTCGCGGACTTCGGGCCGGACCGTGCCGCGCTGAATCCCGTCGAAATCCTGCCCCATGAGATCATCGACGCGCGTGCGCGCCCACAATCCCGCGAGGACCTCGTGTTGGACCTCCGAGGCCGGCAGATCTACGCGGACTTCACGGACCACCTCATGGCCTGCGACCTTGCCCCGCAGCCGCACCGTGCCCTGGGCCGGCCCTGTGTAGCGCCCGACCAGCACGACCGGCTTGGCGCTGAACAGGTCGGCCAGCCGCTTGGGATAGACCTCCTGCACCGGCAGCGTCCCCCAGCTCACTGACAAATCCGTCAGCAGCGGATTCCGCACACGCTCATGGAAGCGCCGCGCGGCTCCCGATCCGTCGTCGTTCAGGCCCACGTACTCGACCTCACCCCGGCCGTACTCGGCGATCTTGTCCAGCAGGAAGCGGTTCACCGAGGACCCGATGCCGAACGAGAAGACGCGGGCATTGGGATGCTTCTGCACCTCGGCGATAATTTCCATGTCGTTGCCCACATAACCGTCCGTCATGAAGCAGACGATGCGGATGTGCTGCTGCGAATCTGAGGGATCCAGCGCCGCGCGGATCGCTTTCATCATTTCCGTCCCGCCCCGGCCGGATCGCGCGCCCAGAAACTCCTGTGCGATCCGGAGATTCTCCTTCGTCGCCGGCACCGGTTCCGGGAACAGGACGTGCGTGTCGCCCGAGAACGTAATCAGGTTGAACGTGTCCTGCGGATAGAGCCCCTCGAGCGCCAGCTTCATCGTTTCTTTGGCCTTTTCGATCGGGAAGCCGGACATGGAGCCAGAGGTGTCCAGCACGAAGACCAGCTCTTTGGGGACGACCTCGGACGGCGCCACGCGATCCGGCGGCTGCAGAATCACTGTGAAGAAACCTTCCCTGCCGTCCCGGTGCGTGAGCACGGCGTCGGCGATCGTGCGCCCCGCCACATCGTACTTGAGGATGAAATCCTTGTTCGGGATCACCTTGTGGTTCTTGAGACGCACGAGCGCCTTGCTCTTGGCCGGCTGCTCCACGCTGATGTCGTGAGAAGGCGACGCCACGCTTTCCAGCGGCAGACCGGCATCAAGGGCCACCTCGATAGCGATGTCATGCCCCGCCCGCGTACCGGGAGGTGTGACCCGTGGTGTAATACGTGAAGCATCGGGCACCTGATCCGTGTCATAGGACCAACCGCCGCCCGCCTTGCCCGTCGGCGTGCCGGGAATGTAGCGAGGCCCGACGACCATGGGAAACACCAGCTCATAGAAGCCATCTTCGTACGTGAGCGTCTCCACATAGCTGATCGTCACGGTGACTTTCTCGCCGGGCATGATGTTGGCAACCGACTGGATGAAGATGTTCGGTCGCTCCTGATCCAGCAGCCCGGCGACGTGACCTTTGGTCTTGGCGGCCTCGTAGATCGCCTGCGCTTCCTCGCGCCGCTTGATCTTGCCTTTCACCACGCGGTCGCCGACCGTGATCGTCATGTCACCCACGGCCGCTCGTTGCGGCAGCGGGAAGGTGTAGACCGCCTCAATCTTGTCTGTGTAAGGGTTTTCGAAAAGCTGGGTGACTCGGGCGCGGGCCAAGAATCCGGAGATCTCGACCTTCACGTCCGTGTGTTTGAGGGGAAACAGCCCGGCCGGTTGGCCGTGCGGATCCAGGCTGATCAGGCAGCCTTGGGGCTCAGGTTTGATCGGGAGCGCTGCTGCCTTTGTCGCCAGCGCCACCGACGGCGAGATCGTCACCAAAGCCATCAACGCCGCGGCAGCCAGTGCGAGACTTCGCCAGAATGGTCGCCCGCCCATCACCTTGCGATTCATGGTCGTCCTCCCTTCATGAGGTTGCGGAGTCAGGCGGCCTCTTTACCGCCTCGACCATGACATGTCGCCAGGAGGGCAATCCTTTCAGGAGAGGCGGAAGCTCAGGAATCCAAAAGATACGAGGGCTCTCAGGCTGACGCTCGCGTGACAGGGCGCAGAGCCATGCCTACTGGCGGGACAAGACAACTTCAGCGAGCACGCGCGCGTCGGGAAGCGGGAGGGGATTCACGACATAGACGGCCTGTTCTTTCGATGCGCCGGCGGCTGTGCCCACTTTCTCGAAGAGGAGCGGACGGGCGGCGGTGTCCCTGCGGGCCTGCTCCACGATTGCGGCTGGCGACACGGCTGGTTGGTCGACACCGGACACGCTTGGTTCCACGGACCTGCGGAGCGCTCGGAGGTTCGGTTGCGGCTGGCGGGCGAACACGATCAGGACCCGTGTTGCGCCGGCAGGTCCCTCGAGCCGGAATGCGCCTACGGCCGGAATCACATAGCGAGTGCCGCTCTGGACAGCAGCCGAGCGGTCGGCTTCTGCCACAGAGCCCGAGACTGCTGGATAGGCCACCGTCCAGATCCCCGGCGAGTCTTGCTTCAAAATATACAAGTAGCCAGCGTCATTGACCTCCACCGTGAGGCGCCACTCGTCGCGTCGTGTGAGGGGTCCAGTAGGATCGGTTTCGGAAAAGCTTCCGTCTGGCCCTCGTTTAAGAATGCTATACCGGAGGCCAAGTGGCTTCGGGGCAATGGAGGTCAGCGCACGACCGGTTTCACGAGCCATGGCGTAAAAGAGGTCGCGCGCCTTCCCGGCCTGCACGGGCTGTGGTGCGGTGGCCTGGAGACCGGCCGCCGGCGCCTCGACCTGCGGAGCCGTAGGCGCGCCCGGGGTAGCCACGGCTGGGACGGAAGGCTTCGCCTGCTCAGGTGCGGGCAGGGACATCCTGGTCTCCGGCACGCTTTGCTTTGCCTCAGTCATGGCGTCTCGCACCGCTTCGGGCTCACGCACAGGGCCTGTTTTCCGAGCGGATGCCGGCTCCTGCGGAGCAACGCGCTTGTCTCGCTGCGGCAGAGGCGTCGAGCGCGTTTTGGGACGGAAAGCTTCCATGGCGGGTGACACAGGCGGGGCCTGCGGCGCGGCGGCCGGCGCCTTCGGAGCTGGCGCAGGAGCCGGCTCTTCGGTGATTGCCTGCTGCGGCGACCTCGGGCCGGTCTGCTCCATGAGACGCGTAACCGAGGTTACAGCCAGGACGGCGACCGCAAGCCCGCCGGCAACGGCCCAGGTCCTCGGCCGCCCCAGCCACACCGCGAGCCAGTCCGACCAGGACTCGGCCGCCTTCGCTTCCGCGTGCCGAAGCGCCTCTAGTACGCGACGGCGCACAACCGGATCATCCAGCAGCTCTTTGAGCGCCTGCTCGTCTGCAAGCGAGTCGAAGAGCTGTTGATCGCGCAAGGCCGCCTCAAAAAGCGCCTTCCGCTCCTCCTCTGTCAGCGTGCCGGTGGCGAAGCCGCCCAGCAATTTCTCGAGGTCTCGTTCAGCCATCAGCGAGCGTGATCCTTCGCGTTCGTCCGTCTGCGGGAGCTGCGCGGACCTGGCTCCCACGTCCCGCCCATGAGGTCCAGGAGCTGCTTCCGGCACCGAAAATCCCACGTATAGATCGTATTAATGGACGCCTGGCCCATGAGCTGCCGGATCTCGGGAAAGCTCTTGCCCTCGAGTTTCAGGCGAAACAGCTCGCGGCAGCGGGGGCCCAGGCGCTCCAGGGCCGCGATGAGCCGCTCCAGCGTCTGCTTGTGCTCGACCTCCGTGCCGGGATTGCCGGCTGGATCGGCCAGGGGAAGCTCCTCGATGGGCACCTGCGTATACTCCCCACGGCGCAGCGCCTTGCGGTGCGCCTCGAGCATCTTGTAGCGCAGGATCTGGAACGACAGCGGCACCAGCTCCGCCAGCGCCGTCACGTCTCGGTACTTTTCGTGCAGAACGAGGAGAACTTCCTGGGCCAGGTCCTCCGCCATCTCCCCCGATAGACGAGATGCGGCGAAGGCCACGATCCTTTCACGAATCGTCGAGAGAATCTCCTCCCGTTCCATGCCGTCCTTGCCCGTCCCGCGCCTGCCCGCCCCGAGGCGCGCCGTCTCATCCTACGGCCGGCTTCTCGGTTGCCGCCTGAGGAAATTCCCTAAGAAACCGCCGCAGAATGGCCTGTTCGATCCGGCCGCGGCCCCGCGCAGGCATGGGCAAGCGCAGCACCAGGTTGATCCGCCCGGGCTCCGGCACTTGCAGAGTTACGCGCGGCTCGACCGACGGCGCCTCCAGGAGATTCCTCTCCTCCAGCAGTTTCATGTGCTGACGCGCCTCTCCGATATACGGGAGGCACTCCGCCCGTGCGGCTTCCAGCAGGGCTTGTTCGGCTGACTGCCAGTCATCGCCCGCCTTCAGGGGGATGACCATGACGTCGTACACATACTCGCGCGTGTAGGTCTCGTTCAGCAACGGAGTCGTGAGGATCAGGCTGTTCGGGAACACGATGCGCCGCCCGGTGAACAGATGGGACATGGATCCCGGTCCGATCTCCAGCAGGGTCGTCGTCAGCCAGTCCTGGTCGAGCACAATCCCGCGGTGTGTGCCGATCTGCACACGGTCGCCGAGGGAATACGCGTTCGAGCCGACCCGCACGACCGAGCCGCTCAGGCAGAGGATGAGCTCCTTCGTGGCCAGCACGAGCGCGACGGCGATCGCGACCAGGGAGACGGCGAAGGTCTGCAACTCGTGCCCCCAGATGAAAACCAGCCCGAAAATGAAGGTCAACAGGGCGGCGTTGCGGATGCTGATGATCCAGCGCCGCCGGTCCTCAACGCTCAACCCCGGCGCTTTCGCTACCGCGCGGCGGAGGAGTGTCCGCACAATGAGGATCCCCACGAGCAGGATCAGCGTTTTCAGCGCGTCCTGCGCCACCGTTCCGCCCAATGCATCAATCCACTCAGTCATGCGATGATCTCCTCAACAGCTTATGTTCACTCTGGTCCGCACAGCTCGAGGAGGCCCTACATCCGCCGTAGACTCGGCCGCGCAGATTCCTGCGGCTCGGTCGGCCACCCTGCCTTCCATGATGGCACTGTGGGCGATCGAGGTGCCCGCCCCTTGTCGCGGCATTGTATCGCCGAGGGGAGTCTAAGTCACTGCGGGGAGGCGATGGCGACGCGTCAGCGACGTTGCGCGAGCGCGTTACAGCGTGAACGCCGCCCATAGAAAGGTGTGGTCGGAGGCCTCGGTGGCTCGACGTGGCTCGACATCCACCTCCGCTCGGGTGCACCGCTCCGCGAGCGACCGCGTGGCCAGGATGTGATCGATGCGCCAGCCCCGGTTGGCCGCCAGCGCGCTCGGCTGGCGATAGTCCCAGAACGTGTACTGCTGGCGGTCCGGATGCAGCATCACGAACACGTCCACGAAACCCCATGCGACGGTCTTCGCATAGGCACGCCGTGCGGCCTCGTGGTAGCAGACGTGCTGCAGATGCATCTCCGGACTATGGACGTCGATCGGCCGCGGCGCCACATTCATGTCGCCGCACCAGATCGCCGCCTCGTTAGGCGCCAGGTGTCGTTCGAAATATTTGCGCAGTCGTGCATACCACCGGAGCTTGTACTCATACTTGGGCGAATCGATTTCGAACCCTTGGGGCACATAGGTGTTGACGATCGGAACGCCGCGGTACACGACGCGGATCAGCCGCGCCTCGTCACGCTCCCCCTTGTCGTCGAATCCGTACGCCACGGCCTCTGGCGGGGTCTTGGTCAGCACGGCCACGCCGTTGTAAGCCTTCATGCCGCGAAAGGTAGGATGGTAGCCGGCTGCGGTGAACGCCAATGCCGGAAAGTCCTCATCCTGGACCTTAGTCTCTTGGAGGCAGAGAACATCGGGCTGGTGCCGCTCCAGCCAGGCGAGGACGATCGGGAGGCGTTTTCGGACAGAGTTGACGTTGAACGTGGCCACGGTCAAGGCCGAGGAGCCGGACCGAGGACGCGGCGGGCGGTTGGTCGTCCGTCGGGCAGAGGCCATGGGACGTCGTCAGCAGGGTTCCCGTTTCCACTGACGAAGGACTTTCGTCTGATCGAATCTCAGATCGTAGCGGTAGCAATCGATCCGCTCTGTCGGGCCCTCTTGGCCTTTGCCGATGAGCGCCGCGGCGCTGTTCCCGAGCTCCGCCGCGCCCTTCGCCGCATACTTGAGGTTCCAGGGGTGCAGCTCCCGCTCGGTCAACGCATAGCGGTACGACCAGACGGTGTCGCCGTCCAGCAACGACTCCTTGGCCATGTGCGGTGGCCCCAGCTTTTCGCGAATGTCCTCCTGCGTCGCATGGCCGAGACTGTCATCCAGATACGCCTCACGCCAATGTGAACATCCCGCCAGGCTCCACACCAGGCCTAGCATCAGCGCTCCGGCCAAGAGCGGCTTCGCCCGTAGGGCGGTCAGAATGAAGCAGCGCGTCCGTCCCATGGCAGGTGTTACTCCTCGCTTCTCATGATTCTCATCCGGCGCAGCGCGCAATACAGGGCATAGCCCTGGGCCAGGATGCCGGTAACGATCAGGCCGAGAGCCGTCTGCAACCAGACGGAGTCCGGACGGTCGAGACCATGCATGCCTGACACAAACCCCAGCGCGATGCACACAATTCCGGTGGACCGGGCAATCACGCTCGCACCGTGAAGTTTCGCGAGTCGCTCGGCTGCCTGCAAGTCGGGATTGCCCATATCCGGCCCTCGCGCCCCCGACACGGTACCCTGACCGGTGCGCTGCGGTCAACCCGAGGACCCCGCGAGCAGCCAGGGGCCTCCTGGAATCCCTCTCATGAGCCGGATCAAGGCCACACTGCGCTCCCTGGCCGCACCCATCCAGTCCGGGCTCATCCCCACCCCAAATTCGAGGGCGGCGCAGAGGGGGATCCGCACAATATGGGGCTGGCCTGTGCTGTGACGCATCACCCGTGAGTGGATTCGATTTCCGTGAGAGGATCGATTGCTTTGCTACAATTACCTTGTATATAGTGCACGCGCGCTTTGGCCAGCCCGGCGATGGGCTGGATCCATCCCACCGGGAGAAACATCCCCACTGTGCCGGAGCCGGGACCCTGAGGAGGCACCCGTTTGCGCTCCTGGGAACAGACGTTCGCCAACCTGCTCCACGTCTTCAGACTCGACAGCATCAAGCGCAAGGTGATTGCGTTTGCGGTGCTGGCCACCCTGATTCCATCGTTGACGATGGGCTGGCTCGCACACTCGCAGAACAAGCAGGTGCTCACGGCAAAGACGGTCGAGGAGCTGCGCAACGGCGCCTCCCACGTGGCGCAGGGCGTCACCCTGTGGCTCAAGGGCCGGCAGTACGACGCCAAGGTCTTCGCAAGCTCCTACGAGGTCTCCGAGAACCTGGAAAAAAGCCTGCGCGCCGAGATGCGGGCCGGCGCAGTCCGGCGCCTTAAGGACTATTTGAAGTCCGTGCGGGGACGTTTTACCGACTATGAGGAGTTGTTGGTCGCGGACCTGGACGGCCACCCCATCGCCACCACCGCCGACAAGCCCGGGGCCTTGCACCTGCCGGCAGACTGGATCGCCCGCGCCAAAGCCGACGCGCCCATCATCGGCGAGCCGTACCTGGACGAACCCAGAAAGCTGGGCGTGATGATGGTCGGCGTCCCCGTGCACGCAACGGACGGGCGCTTGATCGGAGTGCTCGTCGCCAAACTGAACTTCCGGAGCGTCGAGGCCATCCTGAAAGAATCGCAGGTAGCGAAGTCCGGTCTCGTGTATCTGCTGACCGGCGACGGCCACGTGATCGTCGGATCGCGCCCGATCGGGACGGCCTTCCTGGATACCACGTTGGCCAAGGACGTGCTTCACCAGTTATTCGACCAGGAATCCATGCCGCTGGTCTACCAGGACGCCGATGGCAAGGACGTGATCGGGACGCTCAAGCGGGTACCGACCCTCGAGTGGGGCGTCGTCGCCGAGATACGGCGGAGTCTGGCGTTCGCCGAGATGATCCGCAGCCGGAACCTCACGTTGCTGATCGTCTCCTCGCTGGTCGTGCTGATCGGGCTGGTGGCCTACGTGCTCGGATTGACCATCGTACGTCCGCTCAAGCGCCTGGAACAAGGGGCCACCAAGGTCGCCCTGGGGCACCTGGACGTGGACGTGCCGGTGATCACGCGCGCCGATGAAGTGGGCGTGCTGACCGAAATTTTCAACAGCATGGTGTCCAAGCTGCGCGAGGGGCGCGAGCAACTCGCCGCCACCAACCTGCAACTGAGCGAAAAGAACAAGGAGTTGGAGCAGCTCTCCACGACGGACCACCTGACCAAGTTGTTTAACCGGAAGCACCTCATGGACACCCTGGCCCATGAAGCCAGCCGGGAGCAACGGCATCGGCGCGCGTTTTCGGTGCTCATGCTCGACATCGATCATTTCAAGAAATACAACGACACCTTCGGTCACCTTGCGGGCGACCGCCTGTTGACTCGCGTCGCGACGATTTTCCGTGATACCGTGCGGACGATCGACTACGTGGCAAGGTACGGGGGTGAGGAATTCCTGATTGTGCTGCCGGAAACGAGTCTCGACGGGGCCTGCCAGGTCGCGGAACGGATTCGGGCGAGAGTCGCGGCGGAGAGCGCCGACTCACAACATCAGACCGACGCCGTGACGATCAGCATCGGCGTCGCCACCTGCCCCACCCACGGCGACACCCCGGAAGGCATCATCATGAGCGCGGACACGGCCCTGTACGAAGCCAAGCGCCTAGGCCGGAATCGCGTCGTGGCTGCCAAGGGCAAACCGGCCCGCTGAACTGCAAGCTCTGCTACCGATCGTCCACCTGGTTGTAGAGGACCCACCCGATGCGGCCGTCCTGCGCGCGCACCCGGACCCATGGTCCCTTGTAGGAGTGACCGGTCAGCGACGTCCCCTCCTCCAAGGAGGCTACGACCTTCGTGCCGGTGCCCGGTCCTTCGCGCAGCTTGGCGTTGTTCACGGACCGGAGCGGCACCGGGATCGCAAAAGCCGCCTCACCCTGCACGAGCGGCAACTTCTCACGCGTGATGGACCGTTCCTGCCCTTCCTTGATAAGCATCTTGGCCTGGCTGGTGAGATAGAGCGCGCCTCCGTAGTTTTCTTTCTTGAATTCCTCGGCGCCAAGCCGCAACAGTTCATCGGCCCGCCGGACATTTGCATCCTTGTCCTTCGAAGCCATCTGGGTCTTCAACGTCTTGATGGCGACCTCCGCCTCGGCCAGCGTCGACGCCGCCTCCGCTTTGCTTTCCAGGCTCCGCAGTTTCGCCTTGGCGCGCACCACCTCCAGGATCGCCTGCTCGTGGCGTTCGCTGGCGTCCCTGAGCTGCGCCTCCCGCTCGAACAGTTGTAGCTGCAAGCGCGCGATCTTCTCTTCCAGATCCTGGTGTACAACGGTCTGGCGGTTCAACGACTCCTGCAGTTTGTGCTGAGCCTTTTCCAGCTCCTCCACTTTGCCGCACTCGGTCGCAAGCGCTGTCTTCGCCTGCCCACGTTCCGCGGCCGTCGAGGATTTCGTGCCTGCGCAGCCGGCCACCACCAAGCCGAGGCTCAGCGCACAGACCCATCCACCGATGTGACGGACGATCGGCATCTCCATTCCCAGCATCCGCATCATGCATTCCCTCTCGGCGCAGCACGGTCGGGTTACGCACGGACCGGCCTTCCTCAGACGGCATGAATGATAGCAGAAAGCCCCCGCACCGGCGAGAAAAGGGCCGAAGCTTGCAGCCAAGAACTCATGGCTTATGGCGGCGGTTCACGTCCTCCAAGAAGGTCCACGTTGCGAACGTGGCTGCCTGGCCATGCCGCGCGAGCTTCGCATCCACTATGTTCCAGACCGAGGCTCGCTCGACCAGGAAACGCCGGCCGGTCGTCGTGATGCGGACACCTCGGTACTCGTGCACGATGCCCTGCGCCGCGGCGCGTGCCAGCATCCGCTCTCGCTCGTCCCGATTCATCGGCTCCGTCGTGAAGCGCGACGGGGTCTTGGTGAGGCGCTCCCAGGTCGTCTCCCACAACTCCAGCGCCGCGCGATTGCCGTAATTGATGACCGGATCCGCTTCCGTTCCGTGTGACACGACGACGAACGGGGCGTGGAACAGCCTCTGCGCCTGCTCCTCCGGAGTGCCATCGCGAGAAATCAGGTCCTGTCCGGTCCAGTGCCGATAACTGTTCAACAGCAGCTCCGTCCAGAGCACGACGGCGGGAGCGGTCCACACAGGGCTGGTCATGGTCGTCCTGTCAGGCGCCGAGGCGTGCCCGGGCGGCAGCCGAACCGCGCGGGGCCGTCCGACCGAAGGCCGCCAGGGCGACCTCCGGTCGATCAGTGAATACCCCATCGGCGCCGAAACACCGCACCAGCCGCAGCTCCCACCGGGCATTCACGGTCCAGACATGGACGAGCAGCCCCGCGCGATGGGCCGATCTGTTGAGCCAGGGCCAGGTCGTCACATATCGCCGTGGCGCCTCCGCCACCGACCACCTGGGACTCCAGGCGTGCCGGACGCCCCAGGTGCCGATTCCCATCGCGATCTCACCGGCCTGTGCGAGCAGGTCGCGCCACTCGACGCGCCGCATCGTGGTCTCATCGAGCAGCCACACGCGCGGGACATGAGGTGCCATTGTCTTGAACTGTCTGAGGCTCTCGGGTTCGAACGATTGGAAGATCACGCGCGCCGGCATCGCGTAGCTCGGCTCGGCCCCGGCCCCGATCCACCCGCGCGCGGCCAGCAGATCCACGAGTTGCCGTTCGATGCCCGAATAGCGCGAAGCATCTTTCGGCTCCAGGTACAACCCGGGCCTGGGGGTCCGCGCCTCTGCGATGGCCGCCAGGTCCTCAAGTCGGAGAATTCTCGTGCCGATGAAGCCCGGCCGCGCGCGGCCAGGCCACTGTGTGTTGAACCACGTTCCGGCATCCAGACGCTTGAGTTCGTCGAACGTGAAGGAGTCCACCGCTTCCGATGCCCGCCGCGGAAATACGGCCGAAACATTCGTAGTCCGCTGCAGAGTCCGGTCGTGATAGACGATGAGGACGCCGTCCTTCGTCCGCCTGACATCCGCTTCCAGGTAGTCGGCCCCCAGGTCGCAGGCCGTCACGTAAGCGGGTTGCGTCCCTTCGGGCGCCCAGTAGGAGGCCCCGCGGTGGGCGATGACAGCCGGCCATGGAATCCCCAAGTGGTCAGCCAGCATTCGTGATCGATGGGCCCGCCCAAAGGACATGCGGAGTCTTATGCGGCTGTGGTGACGGATTGCGGTGGTCGGCGCCGGCCGCCGCAGCCAGGGTCCGCCCAGCGACCACCGGGCTGCCAGTACCATACGCCACGTCGATTTGTCGAGCTGCCGGCACACATCGCCATCGAGCGCGGGAAGTTTCGCGCATGCGAGCCTGTGGCCGGGTGTCGCCCGATGGGTTCGACCTAGTGCAGTGCGTGCCGACACCGGTGCCTCCCGGCGGCGGGGAACGGGATCCCTTCCTCTTCAATCGACTCGCCCGTTTGCGGTATTCTGCCAGACGAGCACCGGCGCGGCGACCAACGCGCTCACGCAGACCGGCCGTACGATCGAGGAGTCAGCTTCCAGTCTCGTGGAGGGAGTAACAGGCTTGCTGAAGAAGTGACGAGCGCTGGCCGGATCACGCGTTCCGTAAGAGAACCGCGCCAGGCGTCCAGTCCTTGCGACACTCCGGACAGAGGCCCGGATAGCTCTGCCGTCCCGAATCAGCTCTGATGTAGGCTTCGACTTCCTGCCACTGTCCCTTGTCGTTCCGGATCTTCTTGCATGTGGGACAGATGGACAGCAGTTGCTCCAGGCGCTTGACCTCCGCTTCAGCCTGCCGATGCAGCAACGACAGGATCGCCGTGTCCCAGATGGCAAAGAGCGCGAGGACGCGAGCGGCAACGGGCAGCCATGAGACGGACCATTGCTTCAGCGGAAGGGACACGAATTCGTACGCGATCAGCCCGGTGCAGGCCGCTGCGATGAGCAGCGGGAACACCCGTGTCTTCGACACGAGCGAGATCATCACGAGGGACACGTACAGGGCCCCCGTCACGACGCCGACCGGGAGCACGAGGTCCACGACGATCACCCCGGCGATCAGCCCGATCGCCATCCCAACGAGCAAGGGCTGCAGCGTCGGGTACTGGCGCTTCATGATCATACCCCTCATCATTCGGTGTCGCGCGAGCGACTCTTTGGGCATGGCCCCGCGGCAAAGTGCAAAATCCCAGCCCGATCGGGCCGTCGCGCTCCGGCCGAGGAGTCTCCGGCGGACGACAGCGCACCGCCGCGGTTTTCGTGGAGAGTGTACACGAGCCGGCGGCGCCGAGCCATGCGGGAGGCGCTCGCCCCATACGCATGACTGTAGGGGCACGCCTGCGGTGTTTACACTCCGATAAGAAACTTATCGTACGGTCGTCGAGCCGGAGCGGAGCTGGTCCATGATGACGGAGTGGGTGAATGGTGCGATCCTATTCGGGGCCGGCTGCGTGGCCGGTACGCTGAACGTGGTCGCGGGCGGCGGCTCGTTTCTCACGCTGCCCATCCTGATTTTTCTCGGCTTGCCGGCGACGGTCGCCAACGGGACGAACCGAGTGGCGATCCTGCTGCAGAACGTCGGCGCAGTGTGGGGCTTCCATCATCATGGCGTGCTGGCCTGGCGGTCGGGGCTCTGGGCCGCACTTCCGTGCACGGTCGGCGGGGTAATCGGCACGTGGGCGGCGCTGGTCGTAAGCGACGCAGCCTTCCAGCGGATCCTCGCGCTTCTCATGGTCGCCGTCACGCTGGGGACGCTCTGGGATCCGATCACATCACATGAGTCCGAGCCGGTCTCGGTCGTCCGGCCGAGAGCGGCCGCGCTGGCGGGGGGGTTTTTCCTCGCCGGCATCTATGGCGGCTTCGTGCAGGCCGGGGTTGGGTTTCTCTTGCTGGCCGCGACGACGATGGCGGGGCTCGACCTCGTCCGCGGCAATGCGGTCAAGGTCCTGAGTGTCCTGATCCTCACCGGCGTTTCGCTCGCCCTGTTCGCGTGGCAGGGCAAGGTGGACTGGGCCATGGGACTGATCTTGGCGGCCGGCAACCTCCTCGGCGGGCTCCTGGGCGTGCGCCTCACAATTCTCAAGGGCCATGCCTGGGTCAAGCGGGTCGTCACGGCGACGCTTCTCCTGTTCGCGCTCAAACTCTGGGTCAGCGCGTGAGCCGCATCTTCGAAAAGGATCAGGCGGTCCGCATGGTAAAATCGCTCCATGCGCTGGAACTGTCTCCCGGGCGCTGCGTTCCTGCTCGCACTCGCCTTGCCGGTGCTTGCCCAGGACAGCCCACCCGCCGAAGAATCGGACGTTCTCGGGGCGATAACCCGGCAGATGCAATTCGACGCGCCCACGCGCATCGAAGGCCGGTTGCGATCCCTCGACCCCTACGACGCCGCCATCTGGGTGGAGTGGACCAGGTTCTACGCGGAGCGCAAGTGGTATTTCGTCCCAGCCGAGCCCCAACTCAAACTCTTCGCCCGCGATCCTGCTATGATGGCCTTTTTCCGCCGGCTGGACCCGGGCACCTTGTTACGGATGACCGTCCAGAGTGGCCCCGATGGCAAGCGGCTCATCCTCGAGATGGAAGGCGCGTAGCGCCCGCCGTGCCCATGGCCGGTGCCGCCAAGGCCAAGCCAAAGTAGTACGACGGGCTCCCAGCCTCACGTCATCGGCTTCCCAGCACGTCCCGCAGGAAGCTGCCCGCCTTGACCACGACCACCTCGGGGATTTCGTGTCCGCCGCGGAACGGCACCCACTCGACGGCGAGACCGGCCTCGGTGAGATGATCGCGGAGCAGCTCCGCGATGAAGAACGGCAGGAGCGGATCGCCGTTGCCGTGACTCTGGATCACGGGGAGGCCCTTGCGCTTCGGCATGAGCGGGACCCACTCGTCCCGCGCGACCAGGCTCCCGGACAGCAGCACGAGCCCGGCGAAGGGGCGTTCAGTCCGGAGCGCCACATCGCACGCCAGTATCGCGCCCTGAGAAAAGCCGCCCAGCACGGTCCGCTTCGGATCGGCCCCCAGTTTATGGTCTACGTCAGCGAGGAGCGAGACCACACGCTCACGCGCCTCCTTCAGCCCCTGTGGCACTTCCTTCATAAAGCTCTCCGGGCGACCTTCGGCGAACTCGCGCATCCGTTTTTCCAGATCGATCACCCACCAGGCGCGGGACTCAAAGAACCCCAGGCTGGCCACGGTCAGCGGACCTGCCGGAAAAACGAACCGCGTCCCCTGCGGCGCCTCGAAGTATTCCCACAAGGCCACGAGATCATCACCCGGTGCGCCAAACCCGTGCAGCAGGACGACCACCGGGCCGTGGCCGCCCCCTTTGCCGTCCGTCCCCCCCGTGAGGCGGACTTCCAGCCCGCCGAGTCGCTCAAGTGTCATCGTCACCCCTTGTGGCGTTTGGTGGGGCGCAGCGTAAGGCCCGTGCTTCCGCTTGTCAACGAGATGACCCACGCCAATCGACTTTCTTTGCCTCAGTCCAGAGCCCTATAATCGCTCCCTCATCAGGAAGCTCGTCTTGCACTGGAGCCCTATGCCTCGCCTGGACGGCAAGATTGCGATCGTCACCGGCAGCAGCAGCGGGATCGGGAAGGCGATCGCGCTACGGTTTGCTGAGGAAGGCGCGCGCGTCGTGCTGGCCGCACGGCGGCAGGTCATGCTCGAGCGGCTGGCTCAACGCATCACGCAACGCGGCGGGGTAGCGGTCGCCATACCCACTGACGTGACCGACGAGGCGCAGGTGGAGCGCCTCATCGCGGAGACCGCACGGCGCTACGGCCGACTGGACATCCTTGTCAACAACGCAGGCATCGGTGGCGGAACCCGGATCGCCGAGACGACGACGAAGACCTTCGACGAGGTGATGAACACGAACCTGCGCGGGACGTTCTTCTGTTGCCGCGCGGGCTTCAAGCAGATGGAAAAAACCGGCGGCGGGATCATCATCAACATGTCGAGCGTTGCGGGCGTCCAGGCATGGGCGGGCACGGGCACCTATAGCGCCTCCAAGCACGGCGTCATGGCCCTGACCAACGCCCTGGCGGACGAGGGACGTCGGTACAAGATCAGGGTCTGCGCCATTTGCCCCGGCGGCGTGGCGGATGAGCTGGTGGATGCGACCGAGGAGGAGATCGAGCGCAGCGGGAAGATCAGCCCCTTCGACATCGCCGAAACGGCAATCTATCTTGCGACGCTGGGCCCCAACGCGATCGTGCGCTCGGTCATCGTGGATCGCCTGGGCGCTGAGTGGTGAGTCATGCCGCGGCTTACTTCGCGGGGATGAGCGTGACGTGCACCTCGCGCTGGCGGGGGCCGTCCAGTTCGACGAGCAGCACGGACTGCCAGGTGCCGAGCACGAGTTTGCCGGCCGAGACCGGGATCGTGAGTGACGGGCCGAGGATCGACGAGGCCATGTGCGTCCAGGCATGCGCCGGATTATGCGCGTGCTGAAAGTCGATCCTGGGGATCATCCGCTCTACTACCTCGAGCAGATCGTCTTCCGTGCCCTCGCCGACCTCCCCCGTGGTCAGCGCCGCGGTCGTGTGCGTGATGAACAGCGCACAGAGGCCGTCCTGCAGCTTCGCGCGCCGAATGACCGCGTTCACGCGATCGGTCAGGTCCACGACCTGTTTCCGCTCCTGTGTCGAGATCCACACTAGGTCCGCCATGGACGCCTCGCTGTTGTCCCCTTCTGAATGGATCCTTGCGCCCCACGATACCGTCCACGGATCGGAGAAACAAGTGTGACACAGGGCGTTCTCGGGATGATCAAATCCTTTGACACGCGGGGCGTCGGACGTATAATCTGATTTCCCAACGTACGATTGTCCACTTTCCTCCCAATCTCATCCGACCGCGAGAATGCTCGTGTCGCCCGTGATCCGCTGCGTCGCGTTAGGGCTGGCTGCCGTGGTCGTCGATCCGCTCGCGGGGCAGGCTGCGCAGCCACGCGATCTCACGACCCCCGAGGCCGTCATCCGGGCGCTGGTCCAGGCCAACGTACAAAAGGATCTCAAGACGATGGCCGCCCTTATGAGTCACGATCCGGACACGGTTGGCTACTCGATCGGGGGCCGGAAGTATGTCGGGTGGGATTCCTTTGTGCGCGAGATGGAGCGGGAGTTCCTCGCCGTCGAGAAGCTGGAGATCCCCATCACCGGCCTGAAAGTGTGGACCCGCGATTCGGTCGCCTGGTTCGCGATGGAACTCGATTACATCCGGCACGTCCGAACGACCGCCGGCGTCGAGCGAACGGTACTCCCCTTGCGCGAGACCGGCGTCCTGGAGCGCCGCGACGGGCAGTGGATTCTGGTCGCCTGGCACGAGTCCCATCGCGCAGCAGCCGCAGGCTCGCCTGTGTCGACGAGCGAGGCTGCGCCCGTGCCGGCGGAAAGGGAGAACACGGACACCCTCCGCGCCTTGGATCTCTCCGGCCAATGGCTGATCGAGGAAGAGGATAAGTCCTACACGGCGTCCCTCGATCGCCAGGGAAACGGCACCTACACTCACCAGGGCGGCACCCTCCGCGCGGTCAGCTTCGACGGTCGGAGACTGTCGGGAACCTGGAAGCAAACGGGCAACGACCGCGAAGGGGGCTTCGAAGTCCTCTTCTCCGAAGATGGCCATGAAGCCCGCGGCGTCTGGTGGTACACGCGTGTGGGATCCAGGAACAACATTCCGCCGCGCCTGCATGGGGGCGCGTACGTCTGGAAGCGCGTGAGGCCCGGCGTGGGGCAACAGCCGGCCGTCGTGGGCCCTCGCTAGCGCATGAACCGTCGCCTTCAACCTGGGGGTCTCGTGAACCACACCCTGTGCGCTCTGTCCGGCCTTCTTGCTGCGTTCGTCCTCGCCGGCCCAGCCTTCGCGGATCCAGACCATCGGCACACGGCCGCGGTTCCAACCCTGGCGACTCAGGGCAAGACCACCGTGTCCATCCAGGGCAACACTGTCACGTTGACGATCGGGCCCGTCGATCTCCCTGTCGAGCACGCCGGTGAGCTGGCGGCCAGTGTTCCCATCTACTACTTCCGCCTGCCCCGTGACATGTACATGACGAGCTTTAAATCGGCCGTGTTCACCAAGGATGGTCGCTCGCTGCCCAACAATTACCTGCACCACATCCTGCTCATCAACACGGACCGGGAGAGCGTGTCATGCCCGGGCGAGCCCTTGTTCTTCGCCGGCGCGGGGCTGGAGATGGTGGAGGCCCGCCTGCCGGCCGGCTACGGGGTAAAACTGGGCAAGGGCCAGAAGCTGATGGCGGTCACCGCGTTCTACCACAAGGTGCCGCCCACGAAAGACGTGATCGCGACGTTTACGATGGAGATGGCGCCGGACGGGGTCCCCGTCAAGGAACTCGACGTCTATCAGGTTGGCGTGAACACTGTGTGCTACAGCAAATTCGGCCAACGGGGCCCGGACCAGACGGACGAAGGCATCACGATCAAGCCCGGCGTGACCGTCCTGTCGGCGCCGCTCAAATTCCACATGGACGGCTGCGTGAAGTTCGCCTACCCCCATGGACATGACGAACTGGTGCTCATCACGCTCGACAACAAGACCACGAAGCAGACGCTCCTACGCACGGTTCCGGACGTCAGCCTGGACGGCACGCTGATCGCCTTCCAGCCCCATCAGATCTACCGGGATCCCCGTGGATTCCCCGTCAGTACCCAGGACGAGTACGAGATCTCGATGGTGTATCACCACCCGCTCCAGGACCCCCGGGTGCAGCACGGGATGGGAAACTACCTGCTCTATATGACGCCCGGGAACTGCGGATCCTGACCGAGTCTCTCTCCTGAGACGCGCACAAGCGCCGGCTCCCCTATGCTCGTTCACCGCCGCGTCGGCCAATTTCCGCCAATCCAGGCGAAACGTCGCGGATGGCAGTAGCACAGGGCTAGAGTGGATCTAGAGGGAGAGGCCGCTGCTACTCGGCGGGCTTCCGTGGAGTCCAGGGAATGAGCACGTTGGTGGTGCGCTGGTATTCCCGATACTCGTTGCCGCGTGACGCAAGGGCCTGCTCCTCGGCCGGCGGAACGCCGCTGATTTTTACGAGCGACAGCGTCATCACGACGGGCCCGACTAACGTGAGCCAGCCGTTGGGCACGCCGATTCCCATCAACACATAGGCCCACCAGTGAATCGACTCGAAAAAATAATTGGGGTGGCGCGAATACCGCCAGAGGCCATCGCGATAGGTCTTGCCACGGTTCTCGGGCTCGGACCGGAAGCGGGCGAGTTGGGCGTCGGCGACCCACTCGCCCGCGAGCGCGACGGCCCAGATCAGCACCCCGGCCAGTTCCCATAGGCTGAACGTGGGCCTCGGATTCTGCATGACGACGAGCAGCGGCAACGACAGGACCGGGATCGCGAACGCCTCGGCTTGATACAAGAGAAAGAAGTTTAGATCCGCCCGGCCGCCCCATCGCCGACGCATGCGTGCATAGCGTCCATCCTCCGGCTTTCCAAGGACGCGATCGAGCAACAGATGGAGCGCAAGGCGCGCGCCCCAGCCGGCCCCCATCACCGCGACCAGCGCCCGCCGCTCCGACTCGCCGTACGCGGCCACCGCATAAAAGACGGCCGCGCCGGCGAACGCCGCGCACCAGCCTACGTCCACGACCGCCGCGTTCCGGATTGCACGCTGCACCCCCCACAGCACCAGCATCAACACGGCCGCTGCCAACCACGCCACCCCGAGCATCGCGAGCGGATCCAGCGTCATTTCACCTTTCCTCCTCTTCTTGCCCGCAACCGATTCCGGGGCAACAAAAGGGCGCAGCGCACAGCAAGGCGAGGATGGACAGGATAGCCACGGAGTCAGTCGACGACCTGGTTAGACAAGGAGCCCCTCGCGGGGTAGAACGGCCGAGGCTGGAGGGGACGGGCACGGAGGGTGGCGCCTCTGCGGGGAACCAAGAGTTCGAGGCGATGTGAGATCGGAGCAGCGCCGTTCCGCTCATTCGATGAGGCGCTGCGGCCGACGCAGAGGCACGGACAGCATGGAGACATCGGCCGCATCGCGGCGCCACCCGGAGCCGCCCGCCCCTCGTCACCCGAGGCCCCTGGGCGAAACGCGGGCCCGATTCCTCAGCTCCTCGTGAGCTTCCGGTACCGGATCCGGTGTGGGCGCTCCGCTTCCTTGCCCAGCCGCTTCCTCCGATCCGCCTCATACTCGCTGTAGTTCCCCTCGAACCACACGACCCGGCTGTCGCCCTCGAAAGCGAGGATGTGCGTCGCGATCCGATCGAGGAACCACCGGTCGTGGCTGCTCACGACCGCGCAGCCGCCGAACTGCTCGAGCCCCTCTTCCAACGCCCGGAGCGTGTTCACGTCGAGGTCGTTGGTCGGCTCATCTAGCAGGATCAGATTCGCCCCGTCCTTCAGCGTGCGGGCCAGATGCACGCGGTTGCGCTCGCCGCCGGAAAGGTCTTTGACCTTCTTCTGCTGGTCGGTCCCGTTGAAGTTGAATCGCGCGCAGTAGGCGCGCGAGTTGACCTCCCGCTTGCCCAGCGGGATCGTGTCCTTGGCGCCCGAAATCGCCTCCCAGACCGTCTCGCTGCCTTCCAGGGCCCGGTCCTGGTCCACGTACCCGAGCGTGACCGTCTCGCCGACCCGGATCGACCCGCCATCCGGCTTCTCCTTCCCGACGATCATCCGGAACAGCGTGCTCTTGCCCGCGCCGTTCGGCCCGATCACGCCGACGATGCCGCCCCGCGGCAAGCTAAAGCTCAGGTTTTCAAAGAGCACCTTGTCCCCATAGGCCTTGCTGATGTTCGTGGCTTCCACCACGATCTCGCCGAGGCGCGGTCCGGGCGGAATGTAGATCTCCAGATCCTCCGCACGCTTTTCCGTTTCCTCCGAGAGCAATTGCTCGTACCGCGTGATGCGCGCCTTGCCCTTGGCCTGGCGGGCCTTGGGCGCCATCCGGATCCACTCGAGCTCTCGCTCCAGCGTCTTGCGCCGCCTGGATTCCGCTTTCTCTTCCTTTTCCAGCCGTGCCTGCTTCTGCTCGAGCCACGATGAATAGTTCCCCTTAAACGGGATCCCCTGGCCCCGGTCCAGCTCCAGGATCCAGCCGGCAACGTTGTCGAGGAAGTACCGGTCGTGGGTCACGGCGATGACCGTGCCCTCGTAGTGCCGCAAGTGCTGCTCCAGCCACTGAACGGACTCTGCGTCCAGGTGGTTCGTGGGCTCATCGAGCAGCAGGATGTCGGGCTCCTGGATCAGCAGGCGGCACAACGCGACCCGGCGGCGCTCCCCGCCGGACAGGGCTTCGATCTTCATATCGGGCGGCGGGCAGCGCAGCGCATCCATCGCGACCTCGAGCTGGTTCTCCAGCTCCCAGCCGTTCACCGCCTCGATCTTCTCTTGTAACGCGCTCTGGCGTTCGAGCAGTTTCTCCATCTCGTCCGGCGCGCACTCGCCCAGCCTGTTGCTGACCTCCTCATACTCGCGCAAGAGGGCGACGACCTCGCACTTGCCTTCCTCGACGACCTCTTTGACGGTCTTGGTCCTGTCGAGTTGCGGTTCCTGCTCCAGGAGACCGACCGTGTAGCCCTTGGACATCGTGATCTCGCCGAGGTAGTCCGTATCCGCGCCGGCGATGATTCGCAGGAGCGTGCTCTTGCCCGACCCGTTCAGCCCCAGGACGCCGATCTTGGCCCCGTAGAAAAAGGACAGGTGGATGTCCTTCAGCACCTGCTTCTTCGGCGGATAGACTCTGCCGACGCCGATCAACGAGAAAATGACTTGCCGGTCGTTTGTGCTCATGTCCTCCGTCCTACCGTCCTACAGACCGAACGTCCTCGCTTGGCATCTGAGCTTCCCGGTTCTCCCCTCGTTCCCCGTCGCCCGGTCGGCGCACAATACCAAACCGGACCCGCGATGCACAATCGGATCGGGGGTGACGGAGAATGGCAAGTAGGGGACGTGGAGCAGGCCATGGAGAGCCGCGACAACATCACGACGTCCCACGTTCGAGACGCGCCCCGGGCACCCGACGTGTTGATGGTCTACACGCAGGCCGCGCTCCTCGTCCAAGCGGCGGCGCTGGCGGGCCTGACGGTGACCGGCGCCGTGACCGTCGAATGGATCCTCGCGCTGGCGTTGCTCCTGGGCCTCATCAGCGCAATCGAGATCCCCGTCCGCCATCGGATTGACTTCCTCGATGTTCAACGCGGCTCGCCTCGTCGGTCCCTCGCTCGCCGGCCTCATGGTCGCCGCGACCGGCGAAGGCCCGCGCTTTTCTCGTCAGCGCGTCGACTTTCCTCGTCATTCCCGCCTGTCTGTCGGCCATGAGGGTGGACGCGCCAGGGCGCCGCAACCATACGGACGCGGCGAGCCTGCTGGCTGAAGGCCTGCGCTACGCCTGGCGGACACCGCACGTGCGCGCGATCTTGACGATGGCGGCCGCGCTCAGCGCGGCCGCGATGCCCTTCAGCACGCTCCTGCCGGTGTTCGCCGCGGAGATTTCGCACGGTGGACCGGGCAGCCTCGGGTTGCTCATGGGGACACCCGGCCTGGGCGCGCTCGCAGCCGCCCTGCGTCTGGCCGGGCGTCCCTCGATCCAAGGGCTCGGGAGTTCGATCGGCCGCGCGCTCGTTCTGTTCAGTGGGGGATCCGTCGCCTTGGCAGCGAGTCAGAGTCTGTGGGTGTCGATGCTGGCGCTTATCGCCGCCGGGTTTCGGCATGGTCAGCGCCTTCGCCAGTAGCAACACGCTGATCAGACGTTGGCGCCGGAAGACCTGCATGGCCGCGCCGTGAGTTTGTATACCGCGGCACCGCTGGGCTTCACGATCTTCGGCAGCATCCTGGCAGGAGTGTCAGGGACGTCTCTAGGTGCCCCCTGACCGTTTCCTCCCTCCCCGTAAGCGGGGCGAGGGATCGCGGCGCGGCCTAGGGAAAAGCGAAATGCGGTTCATCAGGGCTGCGTGGGAGGCGACACTGCGGGTGAGCCATGCCGATGTGCGTAGCGCATGAACGTGCGAGGCCCGGCCGGCAATAGCTGCCTACGGGATCAGGTATGGGCGGACCGGAGAAGCCCCCCAGTCCAATGTGGGGGATGGGGCCAGCCGCAGCCGTCCATCCGGTAGCTCCAGCGGCTAGGCGAGCCTGCGGGAGCCGATGCGCAGCCCTGATGAACCCTGCGGCAATCAGCAGCCGTCCCGCTCAGATCCCCGCGTACCACTCATACCCCTGCTCTTCCCAGTAGCCCCATTGCTCCTACCGATTCCGTCCAGGCTCTCGACCGGCTCGATCCGCATTACGAACTTCGCAGACAGGTAACCGGGGGATCTCATTCACAGCTTGTGGGGCCCCTGGTTCCGCCATGGCCACGGCCCCTGATTTTGCCCAGGTTCTGGGGCTGTTCATCGCGTCGTTTCCCCACGCCTTGGTCCCATCCCCCTGCGGGTGCAGTCTCCTGCCGGGTTCGATTCTGAGACCCGCCAAGACCCCAAAAGACCCGGTCATTAGAGAGATTTAATGTTTTCTTAATGGCCCTTTCATGTGCCCTTGCTACCGTGGCCGGTGTCCCACAGGGCCGCTCCACAGGAGGCAACGCGATGAGCTGTCGCAGGTGCCAGGGGTTCCTGGTGAAGGATTGGGTCTCGGACAAGTTCGAGGATGCGTGGGTCTGGCGGTGCGTCAACTGCGGCGCAATCACGTTTCTGACCGAGCGACGGCCGCAGACGGTGTTCACGCTGGACGTGCCCCATGTCCTGAACTGTTCAGGCTCCCCTCGCCGCTGAACGCCCCGAGTCGCTCCATGGCTCCCTGCGCTGTTCACGCCATGCGCCGGACACCTGAAGAGCGACCGCCCGGCTCACCGCCAACCCCACACTCCCTTGTCAACGGCCCACCGTTTGACTACAATGTGGCCCCTTGCCCGTGGGGAGAGGCGCGCAGTGAAAGGCCTACGGTTCGAGCGACTCGGGACCGACCGCCATTACAATGTCGTGCTGCACATCGGGAGCGTGTACGTCCCGGTGAGCGATGAGACGCTGACCGAACTGAAAGCGCAAAGCCTCCTCCCTGCCGAGCGCTTTCTGGAATTGCTCGTGGACAAGGTCGGGTACTCCTCCTACCTCAAGGAGCAGATTCGAGCCGAGCTCAAGAGTGCGGGCGACCCGATCACTCAGGTGACGGTCCTGCAGGGCGTCATCCGCGATCTCTAAGAGTTCTCCCGCGTCTCGCCCCCTCCCCGCGCGATGCGAATACACGCGTCCGACCCCACCCTCTCCTAAGACTTGAATCCGGACTTCGGGACTGAGCCGACGGGGAACCGGTGCGGGGTCTACCGTGGAGGGCTTACAGATCCCAGGTGCTACCCTGACGGAACAGGTCGTTGATGATCTGAGTCTTCTTCTCCGGATCCTTCTCGTACTTGAGGGCGAGTGCGTAATTCTCGTTGGCGAGGTGCGGTTTGCCGCGCCGATGGTAGATGTCCCCGATCCCCAGATAGGCGCGGGCGTCCTCGGCATCCAGCTTCACGGCCCGGCTGAAGGCGTTCATCGCCTCCAGCGGCCTGTTATGTTTCAGGTGGATCCACCCGACGGCTGTTTCAGCCGCGGCGAAGTTCGGGTTGGCCCGGAGCGCCTCCTGGTATTCCTTCATCGCCAGATCCAGTCGGTTTTTCGTCTCATAGAGGCTGGCCAGCGCGAAGTGCACCTCGGCATCGTCCGGGTTCAAGCGCAGCGCTTCCTGGTATGCAGCTATCGCCGGTTCCGTCTTCCCCTGTTCCGCGAGCGCGCTGGCGAGATTGGCGTACGCGATCGCATCGGTCGGATTCGAGCGGATGACCTCGCGATACTGCGGGATCGCCATCTCCAAGCGCCCCTGGTGCTGATACAAGACGCCCAGGTTTATCCGAGCCGGCGCGAAGGACGGATCGAGCTTGACCGCCTCGCGGTACTCCTTGATCGCGAGCTCAGCGCGCCCAGCGCGCTCGTGGATCTGAGCCAGGAAGTAATGCGGGTGCGCCCATGTCGGATTCAACCGGATGGCCTCCTTGTACCGCTCCGCGGATTGCTCGGACTGAGCCGACTGCGCCAGAAACAGCCCGGCCACCGTGTGCGCGACCGGACTGTCCTGATGGGCGGCCAGGAGCGCGTCCACCCAGCCTCGCACGGTCTCGATGTCCGCCGCCTCGACCAGTGCTCGCTCGTGCGTCCGGAAGGCCTCTGTGAACTCGCCGAGCATGAGATGGGCCACGTTGAGCGCGAAGTACGGTCGAGGGTCGCGCCGTTGCTCCCGTTCGCACGCCGCCGCCCAGTCCTGGGCCACCCGTCGGACTACGGGCCAATCCTGCGCGAGCATGGCTTCCTGAACGGTAGTGTGAGGCTCGGCCATCTCACTGCCTCTTGCCTTTGTGCTTCCCGGCATGGCTCTCCTCGGGCTGAGGCATGTCCACGCCGATGAAATGCCGATACACCAGCTCGCCGCCGTACCACCCCTGCACGCCCAGCACCCCCATCGCGATCACGTTGACAATCACCGGCATGGCGATCGAGCCTCCGGCCGGCACCTCACCGAAGTTGCGCAAGCCCGCGTTCAGCCCCTGGACGACCAGGAGTCCAATGCCGAAGACGAGATGCGAGGTCGCGACTCTCCAGGCATCGGGCCGCTGGAGATGCTCTGCTCGGACGGCCAAGAAGTCCGGCAGCCCGGTGGAGATCGCGCCCAGATGCCCGACCAGCCCGATCGCGATGGCCCAAAAGGCCAGCTTGAACCAGAAGGGGTCACGCACGACGAGATAGGCAAGGTCTCCGATGAACGCGGCGGTATAGAGGCCGATCGGCAGACTGACCGCCATCGCATGAATCGGATGGCCCCCGATTTGAAGCCGACTCTTCATGACGCACCTCGCCTGTTCAGTGTTGAGTGCCAAGTGCTCAATGCCGGGCGATGCGCGCCGTTCGCTTGCTTTAGTGGCCTTCTGTGATTATGCATTCGCCGCGTGCACTCTGCACTTCGTACTACCGCGTCAGGTCGTCCTGAATGTCCGGCGGCGTCGCCGCGATCTGCTCGCCCAGGAAGGGATACCGTTCCGCCAGCTTCTCCTTCATGTGCCACGCAACCGTCCGGTAGGACCAGTGGCCCTTCACGCCCGTCCTTAGGCGCGCAATATACTCGGCCTCGGCATAGTCCATCTTGAACAGGCAGCGGACCCTGAACCCGAACGGGATCGCGTACAGCGCGGCTTCCTGATGTGTTGGTCGCAGCCGCTCGATATCGGTCTTTACCGCCTCCATGGCCGACCGGTAATCGGGCTCTAGCCCGGCAGCCGTCAGCGCCGGCGGCACCTCGTAGCCGTGCGCGGTCGTGAAGTTCTGCTGCACCTGCTGGCAGCGCCGGTGCCGGTGCAGATCGCGCCAGGCGCCGATGTCCATCAGAATGTCGAAGACGAACGCGTACCCGCTGCGGAATTCCTTGATCAGGTCGTCCTGGGGCCGTCGCTTCTGGACTGCGACCTCGATCAGCTCCCGCTTCTGTTTCTCCGTCCAGCTCTGCACGAGCGCGAGGACCTGCCGGTAGGGCGCCTGCGCGACGCGATACAGCAGCGTCGCGGTCACTTCGTCCAGCGGATGGTGCGGCTCAAGAAGGTCGACCGGGGTTGTGACGGTCCATCCGGCCGGCCGATCGAGCCCGGCCGCCTTCAATAGCTCCCGCGCGTGGCGCGCGAGGTCGGCGTACACCTCGGACTGATACGGGCTGGCGGCCGCGTAGCGCGCCAGTGTCGGCGCGAGCGGCTCCGTCATGCCAGCGGTCTGCCCGCACAGCTCGCCCCACTGGTTCATCGGCGGCCGCTGACAGGCGGCCTTGAGCTCCTCGCCGATCGCACGCAGCTCCGGGAGCTGCGAGGAGAGCAACCGGGTGATCTGCTTCTCCAGCGTCCGGACGCTGACCACCTGTCCGACGTTCGTCCGGGCCGCCAGCGGCAGCAGGTACCGCGTGACATCGAACGCCCGTGCGGCGATCGTCCGCTCATACTCCGCCGGTTTCATGCCCTCGGGCCGTGGCGCGCGTTCCCCAAGGAATCGCTTCACCGGCTCGTGGAGCATCGTGTAGGCATTCGCGAGACTGCCGAGGATCCCGCGATAGACGCCTTCGGTCTCCGTCCCTCGGATGTCGTCGGGCACATAGCAGCCGCCGGGGCCGAAGTTCTGATAGCGGCTGGATTTGGCTTGCCCGTCCCAGAGCGGTTCGTCTTCGATCCGGATCGCCGCCAGCTCCGAGATATGCTCGAAGCAGACAATGATGTGGCCGAGATCGGCGATGGAGGCGTGCCCGTAGGCGAAGTAATACTGCTCCCAGAATTTTTCGGAGGAGTGCGCGTGGACCCAGCGGATGCTCTCCTCGATCGAATCCGGCGACCGGCTGTAGCGTGCCAACGCGTAGGCGGATTTCTCCGGGGGCATCGGCGCCACCGCGATGACCCGTCTTTGAGGCTCATTACGTGTCATAGATAACCAAAGGCTATAGGCAATAGGCCAGAGGTAGCGGAGATCTGGCGGTCATGATGGTGATCCTATCGCCCCTAGCCCCTCGCCTCGAGCCTACCCAAAAAGGGCATGCGCGGCGACCAGCGCAAGCGCGGTGTTGACCAGGGTCGCGAGGAAGTACACGGCCACCGGCTTCCACCCCACCCGCGTAAACTCCCCGAACGCCAGTTCCAGGCCGATGCACACGAAAGCCGCCGTGAGGAACCAGTTCCGCAGGGGAACGATCGCCCCCTTCACCTGGTCCGGCGCCAGCAGGCCCACGGTCGTGATCAGCGAGGCGACGAGGAACCCCAGCACGAACTTCGGAAACCGTGTCCAGATCTCCGTGAGCTGCGGTTTGCGATCAGGCTGCCGCTCGACGACGACGACCCAGTAGAGGGCGAGGAAAAACGCGGCAAACCCGATGAGCGCATTCTGGGATACCTTCACTACCGAGGCCACCTTCATGGCAGCTTCGCTGTGGATAGCCCCGGCCCCGACCACGGCCGCGGTCGTGTCGATGTTGCCCCCGATCCATGCCCCGGCCACATCGGGTGACAGCCCCAGCGCCTTGGCGGCATACGGCTGCAGCAGCATCAGCGGCAACGCGAAAACAATGACGAGCGCCGCCACGTATGCGAGATGTTCCTTCTTGGCGAGCACAGCGCCAGCCGCCGCGATCGCCGCCGACACGCCGCAGATGGACACCGAGGAGGCCATGAGCGCGCGCAACTTGGCATCCAGGCGGAACCAGCCAGCCAGATGCCACGTGAAAAAGAAGACCGCGGTGACGACCGCGACCGCCTGCACCATCCCTTTCATGCCGATCCGCAGCAGGTCGGCAAAGTTGATCGTGGCCCCCATCAGCACGAGCCCCGTCTTGAGGAAGAACTCCGTGTGGAAGGCCGCGCTCAGCCGTTCGCGGGTGCCCATGAGCGAGATGGCGAGGTTGCCAACGAGGCCCAAGCCCACGGCCCACAGCGGATATTCCAGCAAGTCTCGTCCCAACCACGCTTTACTTGCATCCGCCAGGCGGTTCGCGAGCAACGCCAACGCGATGACCAGAAGAAAGGACAGCGCTGTGGCGACCGGCGCCGCCCCGTTCTCCGCATGCGTGACTGCCGGCTTGTCCATCGCCTGCTTCACCAGGGTACCTGGACGATCACGCGCGCCACCACGAGGGCGATCAGGGCCAGCCCGATGATAACCGCGATCCAGTCCTCGTTCATACGCGCGCCGCCGGGGGCGGGGTTGCACTATAGCGCCGGCGTCGCGGCCGTTCAAGCGTCGCCAATCCTGCCACAGGCTCCGCGCGTTGACTTGCCTATACCCCGCCGTTATAGTGCCGGCCAGCGCCGGGTGGATGGCGCGGACGGTCTCGCCTCGTGCCCGGCGCCACCGGAGCAGCGCGCGTGATTCGTGGCATCAAAGGTGTGAAGGATATCCTGCCGGCGGAGATCGCCCGCTGGCACACGATGGAGGCGACCGCCCGCCGGCTGTCCCATCTGTACGGTTTCGAGGAGATTCGGGTGCCCATTTTCGAGGTGACGGAGCTGTTTGCGCGGAGCATCGGCGCCACCACCGACATCGTCGAGAAAGAGATGTACACCTTCGAGGACCGTGACGGGAAGTCGCTCACACTCCGCCCCGAAGGAACCGCGGGTGTCGTGCGCGCCTTCATCGAGCACAACCTCGCCGCGTTGCCCACGCCCCAGAAATATTACTACTTCGGCCCGATGTTCAGGCACGAGCGGCCCCAGGCCGGCCGCCTCCGCCAATTCCATCAATTCGGGGTCGAGTCCTTTGGCACCACGAGTCCCCTCGCGGACGTGGAGGTGATTGCGCTGCTGTGGCGCTTCTTCGAAGCGTTGTCCTTGCCCGGGCTCACGCTCGAGATGAACTGCCTGGGCTCGCCCGATGATCGCCAAGCCTATCAGGCCGTGCTCCTCGAGTTCCTCAAGAGGGTCGAAGATCGCCTGTGCCAGAACTGCCGCCGTCGGACGGGGACCAACCCGCTCCGCATACTCGACTGTAAAGTACCAGCGTGCCGCGATGCCACAGAGGGAGCCCCCAAGCTCACGGACCACCTCAGTCCCGCCTCCTCGCGCCACTTCCATGAGGTGCTGGCGGGCCTGACGACGCTGCGCATCCCCTATGTCCTGAACCACCGTCTCGTCCGGGGCCTGGACTACTACACCCTGACGACCTTTGAGGTCACCTGCTCGCGCCTCGGCGCGCAAAATGCCATCGGCGCGGGCGGTCGCTATGACGGTCTGGTCGCCGCACTCGGCGGCCCGCCGGTTCCCGCCGTGGGGTTTGCCGTCGGGCTCGAACGCGTGTCGCTGATGCTGCCCGACTCTATCGTGGCCGAGCGAGCGGGGTGGGTCTTCCTCGCAGCCTTCGGAGAGAAGGGACGCCCGGCAGGAATCGACATGCTCTACAGTCTTCGCGCGCGCAACATCCGCGCGGACACGGATTATCGCAGTACCACGCTGAAGGCCCTCCTCCGCCAAGCTGACCGCGCCGGCGCCCGGTTTGCCGTCATCTTAGGTGACGACGAAGTGGAAAAGAAGACGGCTGTGCTGCGGGACATGGTCACGAAGGAACAGGAAGAAGTACCCCTCCCCACGCTCCCGGACCTTCTCGCGAAACGACTCCGTCCGGAGCCCTGAAGGCGCAATTTAGTGATTGACTTTTGGACGTGAAAACGGTAAAGTTTGGTACGCTTTTATTCGTTCATAACTGATTGATAATTCACATGGTTTTTACTTTACTTGCCTGTGGATTTCGATGGAGCAGCGCAAGCTCGGAGTCCTGTTATCCACACCCGCGTCTCACCCGAACATCGATACCGTCGTGAGCCTCTGCCAAGAGGCACTCGCGGCCCAGGTGGACGTGTATCTGTACCTCATTGACGAGGGCGTGGGCAACCTCCGCGATCCTCGTTTGGAGTCCCTTTCCACGGCGGGGATGAAGTTTTACGTCTGCGCGTATGGATGCCAGCGACACGGTGTGTCCACCGCAGATCTGCCCAAAGGGGCAACCCTCTGCGGCCTCGTCGTGTTGGGCAACATGCTGACTGCGTGCGACCGCTTTCTTGCGTTCAACTGAGCGATACCGCGCATGCCGATCTCCACCGCCGTCGTCATTCGCGAGAATCCTCTGACCACACACCGCCCCGTCGAGGCGCTGCGTATCGCCTTGGGCCTCACGAGCAGCGCGGGCCCGGTGACGGTCGTTCTGCTCGGTCCCGCACGGCGGCTCCTCGCTGAGGAAGTCGATGACGTCGTGGACGTCGATGTCCTTGAGACCTATCTCCCAAGCCTCAAGGATCTTCAGGTTCCGTTCGTCGTTCCCCTGGGAACGCGCCACGAAATGCACCTCGCCCCTGACTTTGCTGTTCGCGAGCTTTCGATGGGAGATGTTGCACGATTCGTTGCGGGGACAGATCGCGTCCTCTGCTTTTAATGCCAAGGTCGTGGGGTGTCATCAATTCTGTACATTGTGCGCCACAAGCTGGATGGTGATTCCTCCGCACTCCTTTCAGAAGGAATGCCTGTTCACTCGGATGCGAGGATCCTCCTGATCCACAGCAGTGGCACTCTCGGCAATCTTCCGGCTGTTCCAACATATGCGCTGTCCGACGATCTTGAGAAGCATCATAGTTTCTCCCCGTATCCCCAGATCTCATATGCCGAAATGCTGGAGATGCTCTTTGAAAGTGAACGGGTGGTCGTTCTGTGACACACAGAAAAGGCCCTGCTCCTGTTTCGGAATGGTTGTCTGAGAAGACAATCGGTCATCGGAGTAGTCGTAGGAAAGGATGGGGATAGTCGGAATGGGGACAGGAGACGCTGAGATATCGCGCCCTTCGGGCGCTGCGAGCCCGTGGATAAGAACCTGGGCATCACGCGGACAAGGCGTGAGTCGAGCAGCAGCATCCTGTGAACGGGAGCGCACGACGGCAGCGATCGGACGCTGCGATCGTGGCACGACTCTTGCACGGGGTTCGGGGATACTCCGTAGAGCAGTGATGAAATTACACTATAAAATCAACACGTTGTGCTATTCACAGATGTTGATAAGCCTGTGTACAGACGGAGGCTGATGTAGCCATGGATGCTCAGGGGCTCTGGAAGTTAGCGCTGGATCACATTGAAGCGAGGGTGCCCCGTCAGGTGTATGAAACGTGGTTCACCCCGGTGCGCCTTCAGGGGATCGATGACGTCACCGCACGAATCGAGGTGCCGAATAAGTTCTTCGGCGAATGGCTCGCGCAGCACTACGCGGAGTTGATCGCGGAGGCGCTCAAGACGGTCCGCGGTGGTGCGGACTTGGACGTCGCGTTCGTCGCCGCTGAGCGGCAACACCTTCGCGTGCCGGAATCGCCAGAGGCATCCTTGGCGACTCGGGGCGGGCAGCCGCGGCGCGAGCGGCGGGTGCTGCAACTGAATCCGAAGTACACGTTCAAGACCTTCGTCGTCGGGGCCAGCAATCAGTTCGCGCACGCCGCGAGCCGAGCGGTCGCAGACGCGCCCGCCGAGACGTACAACCCGCTCTTCATCTATGGAGGAGTGGGGCTGGGGAAGACCCATCTGCTCAACGCGATCGGCAACCACGTGGCAGAGCGGATGGACGTGCGCATTGCCTACGTCACGACCGAGCAGTTCACGAACGAGGTGATCAACTCGATCCGGTACGACAAGATGATCGAGCTGCGCAAGCGATATCGCAACATTGACATGCTTCTGATCGACGACGTGCAATTCCTGGCCGGGAAGGAGCGCACCCAGGAGGAGTTCTTTCACACCTTCAATGCGCTGTACGAGGCGCGCAAGCAGATCGTCCTGTCCAGTGACCGCTTCCCGAAGGAGATGCCGGACATGGAGGAGCGCCTGCGGTCCCGGTTCGGCTGGGGACTCATCGCCGACCTGCAGCCGCCCGACATCGAGACCCGCATCGCGATCGTGCGGAAAAAGTCTGAGGACGAGGGGATCGGCCTCCCCGAGGATGTCGTCCAGTTCCTGGCAGCCAACATGAAAAGCAACATCCGGGAGCTGGAGGGGTCGCTCGTCCGGCTCGGAGCCTATTCCTCGCTGACGGGCCAGACCATCACGATGGAGATGGCCAAGAACGTCTTGCGGGACATCATCGGAGAGAAGCGCCGCATCATCACGATGGACGATATCGAGGAAGCCGTCTCGACACGGTTCCACGTCAAGATCTCGGAGCTCAAGTCCCGGCGCCGGAGCAAGACGCTCGTACACCCCCGGCAGATCGCCATGTACTTGTGCCGCGAGCTGACCGACGCCTCGTTCCCGGAGATCGGGCGGCACTTCGGGGGCAAGGACCACACGACGATCATCCACGCGTGCAAGCAGATCGCCAAGGCCAAGGAGCATGACACCAATCTGCAATCCACGCTGGAGAGTCTGAAAACCGAGATCACCAAGGCCTGACCGGCTGGGAGAAGGGGAGGCAGTCCGATGAAGCTACGAATCACGCGGGATGAGTTGCTGACGGGGTTGCAGCGGGTCCAGGGCGTCGTGGAGAAACGAAACACGATGCCGATCCTCTCCAACATCCTGCTGGAGGCCAAGGCCGACGGACTGGACATCGTCGCCACGGATCTGGAGATCGGGATGCGCGGGCTGTACAAGGCGGTGGTCCGCGAACCCGGAGCGATCACGCTGTCGGCGCGGAAGCTTTACGAGATCCTCAAGGAGTTGCCGGACGGGGATGTGGATCTGACGATCGGCGACAACAACTGGGCCACGATCCAGACCGGCAAGAGCCAGTTCAAGATCGTCGGGCTGCCGAGCGCGGATTTCCCGGCGCTGCCGGCGATTGAGCGCGAGGGCCTGACGCCCGTGGCCGGCGCGGGGCTCATGGAGCTGATCCGCAAGACGCTTTTCGCGGTCGGTGACAATGATGCGCGGTACATCCTGAACGGGCTGCTCATCACGCTCGTCACGTCGGACAAGAAAACGACCTTGCGCCTGGTCGGCACCGACGGGCACCGGCTGGCGCTTGCCGAGCGCGAGCTGGGTCCGCCGGCGGGCAAGGACGCGCCGCGCGAGATCAAGGCCATCATCCCCAAGAAGGCGGCTCACGAGATCCGACGGCTGCTGGAGGAAGGGGACGGCGAGCCCCTGATCGGGTTCACTAAAAACCTGATGATCTTTCGCAAGAGCGGGCTGCTGCTCACCTCGCGGCTGATGGAAGGGAACTATCCGAACTACCAACAGGTCATTCCGAAGGAGAGCGAGAAGCGACTCGTCGTCCCGAAGGCGGAATTCGAGGGGGCCCTGCGGCGTGTGGCCGTGCTCTCCCGCGATAAAACGAACGCCGTGAAAATGACCCTCACGTCGGGCCGCATGACGCTGTTCTCCAGCAATCCCGACTTCGGCGAAGCGACGGAGGAGATCACGGCCACCTATGCGGGCGACAACATCACCACCGGGTTCAACGCGCGCTACCTGCTGGACGTCCTGAGCGTCGTGGATGGCGAGTCGGTCTCGATGCAGATGGACACGCCGCTGAGCCCGTGCCTGGTGAAGGAACCGGGCAACGCCGGCTTCACCTGCGTGGTGATGCCGATTAAAGTATGACGGGCGAGGGGGCGAGAGGCAAGGGGTTCTTACTGCTTCCCTCTGGCCCCTCGCCTCAAGCCGCGAGCCTGCGCTTTTAGTAGAGGAGACGAATGGCCAACAACAAAGAGAACGAGAAAGATCCAGCCGGCGAGCGCGCGTCCCAAAGCGAGACCTACGGCGCGGAGCAGATCAAGGTCCTGGAAGGCCTCGATGCCGTCCGCAAGCGTCCGGCCATGTACATCGGCAGCACGGGGCCGGACGGGCTGCACCACCTCGTCTACGAAGTCGTGGACAATAGCGTGGACGAGCACATGGCCGGGTTCGGCGAGACCATTGAGGTCACGATCGAGATCGACGGCAGCGTCACCGTCGTGGACAATGGGCGCGGCATCCCGACCGACATGCATCCGACGCAGAAGAAGTCCGCCGCGGAGGTCGCCCTCACGGTCCTGCATGCCGGCGGCAAGTTCGAGCAGGGCGCCTACACCGTGTCGGGCGGACTGCACGGCGTCGGCATCTCGGTCGTCAACGCGCTGTCAGAATGGCTCGAATTGGAGATCTGGCGCAACGGCCAGACGTGGGAGCAACGGTACGAGCGTGGCAAGCCCCTGGCCCCGCTGAAAGCCACCGGCAAGACGAAGCGGTGCGGGACCAAGGTCACCTTCAAGCCGGACCCCCAGGTGTTCGAGACCGTCGAGTTCAGCTTCGACGTGCTGGCTCAGCGCCTGCGCGAGCTGGCGTTCCTGAACAAGGGCCTGGCGATCACGCTCCGCGACGAGCGGAAAACCAAGGAGCAGGTCTTTCGGTACAAAGGCGGGATCGTCGAGTTCGTCCAGCACCTCAACGAGGCGAAAACCCCGTTGCACAAGCCGATCTATGTCGAGGTGCAGAAGCCCGAGCTGATGCTGGATGTGGCGCTCCAGTACAACGACGGCTATGCCGAAAATCTCTTCTCCTTCGCCAACAACATCAACACGCGCGAAGGCGGCACGCACCTGGTCGGGTTCAAAGCGGCCCTCACCCGCACCATCAACAACTATGCGAGCGCGAACGACCTGCTCAAGAAGGACACCGAATCGCTCACCGGCGACGACGTCCGCGAGGGGCTCACCGCGGTCGTCAGCGTCAAGCTGCGCAACCCGCAGTTCGAGGGGCAGACCAAGGCGAAGCTCGGCAACAGCGAAGTCAAAGGGATCGTCGAAGCGGCGGTCAACGAGGCCCTGGGCACCTACTTCGAAGAGAACCCGACCATCGCCCGGAGGATCATCGGCAAGTCGCTGGAGGCGGCCCGGGCACGCGAGGCCGCCCGCAAAGCCAAGGAGTTGATCCGCCGCAAGACGGCGCTGGACGGCGGCTCGCTGCCCGGCAAGCTGGCCGACTGCTCGGAGCGGGACCCGGCCCACAGCGAGCTGTTCATCGTCGAGGGCGAATCCGCGGGCGGGTCCGCCAAGCAAGGACGGGACCGCCGCTTCCAGGCGATCCTTCCGCTCAAGGGCAAAATCCTGAACGTCGAGAAGGCCCGCTTCGACAAGATGCTGTCGAGCGAGGAAATCCGGGTGCTCATCATGGCGCTGGGCACCGGCATCGGGCGCAAGCGGGAGGGGGACGAAGAGAAGGGCGAGAAAGGGAAGGACGACCGCGAAGCGTTCGACATCGCGAAAGCCCGGTACCACAAGGTGATTCTGATGACTGATGCGGATGTCGACGGCAGTCATATCCGGACGCTGTTGCTCACGTTCCTGTTCCGGCAGATGCCGGAGCTGATCCATCACGGCTACGTCTACATTGCGCAGCCGCCGCTCTTCAAAGTGAAGAAAGGCAAGACCGAGCGGTATCTCAAAGATGAGAACACGCTGAATGAATACCTGTCTGACCTCGCGGTCGAGGCCGTCGAACTGTACCTCGAGAGCGCCGAGGGATTCGTGACCGGACGGCGGCTTCTGCCGGTGCTCAAGAAACTGATCGCGTTCGAAAACCTGCTCGCGCGCTTCGGCAAGCGGCAGCACGAGGTCGGCATCCTGCGCGCCTTCGTGGACGAGCCGACGCTGGACCGCGAGTTGCTCAAAAACCAGGCGGCGCTCAAGAAGCTGCTGGCGGTCGTCAAGAAGACGCTTGCGATCACCTATCCCAAGGCGACGCCGACGATCGAGATCGAGGAGGACGAGGAGCACCGCTCGAACAAGATTCTCTGCCGCGTCCCGAGCAATGGACTCGTCCACTCGCTCGAAGTGAACCACGAGCTGGTAGGTTCGGCGGATTTCCGCGAGCTGCAGAAGCTCGCGCCGTCGGCGATCGGGCTCGGGCGACCGCCGTACAAGATCAAGGCGAAGGATCAGCCGTCCGAAGTCCCGGGATCGTCGGAGCTGGTCCGGGCGATTCTGGAGGTCGGCAAGCAGGGGCTCGCCATCCAGCGCTACAAGGGTCTCGGCGAAATGAACCCGGAGCAGCTCTGGGAAACGACGATGAACCCGGAGACGCGCACGTTGCTCCAGGTCAAGCTGGAGGACGAAACCGGCGTGGACGACCTGTTCTCCAAGCTGATGGGCGACGAAGTCGAGCCGCGCCGCGAGTTCATCGAGCAGCACGCGATGGAAGTGAGGAATCTGGATGTATGACGAGGGGCGGCGTAACAGACGCGGAAGGGGCTAGGGAAGGGAGAGAGGCAAGCGATGCCGGTTGATGAACGCATGACCGAGGTCGCGATCGAAGACGAGATGCGCACGTCCTACCTCGATTACGCGATGAGCGTGATCGTGGGGCGCGCGCTGCCGGACGTCCGGGACGGGCTGAAGCCGGTCCACCGGCGGATCCTCTACGGCATGATCCAGATGGGCCTGGCGCACAACCGGCCCTACCGCAAGTCCGCGAAGATCGTCGGGGAAATCATGGGGAACTACCATCCCCACGGGGACGCCGCGATCTACGACACGCTGGTGCGGATGGCGCAGGACTTCAACATGCGCTATGTGCTCGTGGACGGACAGGGGAATTACGGGTCCATGGACGGCGATCCGCCGGCCGCGATGCGGTACACCGAGGCGCGGCTCGCCAAGCTCGCCGAGGAGATGCTGGCGGACATCGACAAGGACACGGTGGACTTCGGGCCCAACTACGACGAGTCCACGACGGAGCCGCTGGTCCTGCCCGCCAAGGTCCCCAACCTGCTCGTCAACGGCGCCGGCGGCATCGCCGTTGGCTACGCGACGAACATCCCGACCCACAACATGGCCGAGGTTGTGTCCGGCCTCATGCTGTTGATCGACAACCCGGAGACGACGATCGAGCAGCTCATGAAGGTCATCCCGGGTCCGGACTTCCCGACCGGCGGGCTCATCTACGGCAAGCAGGGGATTAAAGATGCCTACCGCACGGGCAAGGGCCTGCTGACCCTGCGCGCGAAGGTCAACGTCGAAACCGACGAACGGACCGACCGCACCCGGCTCATCGTCAGCGAGGTCCCTTACCAGGTCAACAAGGCACGGCTCCTCGAGCGCATCGCGGAGCTGATCCAGGAGGGCAAGATCAACGGGATCGCCGACCTGCGTGACGAATCCGACCGCGAGGGTGTCCGCGTCGTGATCGATCTGAAGCGGGCCGAGATCCCGCTCGTCGTGCTGAATCAGCTCTACAAACACAGCCAGCTCCAGACGACCTTCGGCGTCAACATGCTCGCGTTGGTGAACAACCGGCCGGAGGTGCTCAACCTCAAGCAGATCCTGGAGCGGTTCATCGAACACCGGCGCGAAGTCGTCGTCAGGCGGACGGCCTACGAGCTGCGAAAGGCCGAGGAGCGAGCCCACATCCTGGAGGGCCTAAAGATCGCGATCGACAACCTCGACGCGGTCATCACGCTGATCCGCCGGTCGGCGTCGCCGGACGAGGCGCGGACGGGCCTGGTGCGGCGCTTCCAGTTGACCGAGATTCAGGCCAACGCGATCCTGGACATGCGGCTGCAGAAGCTGACCCAGCTCGAGCGCAACAAACTGATCGAGGAATACCAGGAGACGCTCAAGCGCATGGAGTACCTGCGGTCCGTGCTCGGCAGCGAGGCGCTGGTGCGCAAGATCATCAAGGACGAGCTGCTGGCGATCAAGGAGGAATACAAAGACGAGCGACGGACACAGATCATCGCGGAAGAAGCGGAAATCAGCCTCGAAGACCTCATCGCGCAGGAGGAAGTCGTCGTCACGATTTCCCATGCGGGCTACATCAAGCGGAACCCGGTGTCGCTCTATCGCGCGCAGCGACGCGGCGGCAAGGGCAAGATCGGCATGGGGATCAAGGAAGAGGACTTCGTGGAGCGCCTGTTCACCGCCTCCACGCACGACTACCTCCTGTTTTTCACGGACGCGGGCAAAGTCTATTGGCTCAAGGTGCACGAGATACCGGAGGCCGGGCGCGCGGCCAAGGGCAAGGCGCTGATCAACGTGCTGGCCCTCGGCGGCCAGGAAAAAGTCACCGCCACCCTGCCGGTGAAGGAGTTTCGCGAGGACCGATTCGTGGTGATGGCCACGAAACAGGGGGTGATCAAGAAGACGGAGCTATCCGCGTACGGCAACCCGCGAGCGGGCGGGATCATCGCGCTGTCGCTGGACGAGGGCGATAAGCTGATCGGCGCGGAGATCACCGACGGCCAGCGGGAGATCCTCCTCGGCACGCGGCAGGGTATCGTGATCCGGTTCAAGGAAGACGAGGCCCGGCCGATGGGGCGCACGGCGCATGGCGTCCGCGGGATCACGCTCGAGGACGGCGACGAGGTGATCGGGATGGAGACGATGACTCCCGACTCCACGACCGCCATCCTGACCGTGACCGAGGGCGGCTACGGGAAGAGGACGCCGGTCACCGAGTATCGCATCACAGGCCGTGGCGGGAAGGGCATCATCGGCGTGAAGACCACGGAGCGGAACGGCATGGCGGTCGGGTTCCTGCAGGTGCGGGATGAGGATGAGATCATGATCATGACCGCCAAGGGCAAGATCCTCCGCTGTAAGGTGGACGATATCCGCGAGATCGGCCGCAACACCCAAGGCGTCCGCGTGCTCGAGATGGATGAGCCGGATGACCGGGTGGTCGGGGTCGCGCGGCTGGCTGAGGGGGACGAGCGCGAGGAAGGGGCCGCCGACAGCGGCAACGGTGGCTAGCGCGATCACCATAAGAGCGAACGAGTGATCCAAGGCCGCAACGGCGGCGCGGCATCCGCTTTACCCAACACCCGCCTGAATTCCCATCGATCCGCTGGTCAGCCGTCATGAGCGTGCGAAAAAAGAAGCTCGACACGGTGGTCAAGCTTGGGCTGGGGGTCTTCGTCGGCTCCTTCGCCCTGATCTGGGGCGGCATGTACCTGACACGTCCGGACCGATCCATCCCGCCGTACAGCATCGGCTCGCAAGAAGGGACCTTGGTCGCCGTGCACGTCCCTGGCTGGACGAGCGACAGCGCGATTGAAAGCTTGATTCAACGCTTTCGGAAGGTCGGGCGCGAGACCGGTGACTTCGGCCCGATGAAGATTCAGCCGACCACGCCGGGCGATCCGGCCGGCCGGTATCGGCGCATCGCGATTTATATCTTCACGCACGATTCATGGGCGGAGCCGGAGGTACTGCACAGGTACGTGGGCGGGGAGGATCCGGCCCTGACCGAAGCGTTCGAGAAAGCCGTGCGGGGGTTCTACCGGCTGGAGAATGGGGAAGAAGAAGGGCGGATCGGACCGATCCTGAAGGAAAAGGAGTCTGCGGCCACGGCGGCCTATGTGCGCGTGCTGTTCAAGGGACCGATCAGCGGTCCTGAGGCTGCGCCGGCCGGTCAGACCGCTGCGTCTGCGCCGCCAGCACCCGCGCCATCACCGAGGCAAAACGGTTCCGCAGGTCGGGATCGCTGACCGCGGCCGCGTGCGCTGCGGCCTCTTCCAGGAGTTCAGGCGTCGGGATAGCAGCGTCATCTCCCTTGCCCGTCCCCTTTTGTCCTTCACCCTCCTGATCATCGCGCGCGACCTCTCCGACGCGGAACACGAGATCCGTGACGACCTCCCTGCCTGCTTCTCCATTGATCTTCTCTAGCAGCGCGGGCTTCAGGAACGTCAGCTGCTGGAGCCACGCCGAATGCTCGACGGTCACGTAGAGCTTTTTGAAGCGGATTTGCTGCGGGCGTGTGTGTGCGGCGATCGGCTCGCCGACGACCTCGGACCAGCGGCGCCGCAAGCGCTGCTCGAGGAGCTTGGCGTCCAGGCCGAGGCGACGGGCGAGGCCGGTGAGGACGGAGGAGACGGAGTCGAAGGAGGAGGGGCGGCGCATGGGGGGATGGTAGGCGTAGGGAGGGGAAAGGGTCAAGAAGAGATGCGCTGGGCTCGGCAGGGCTCTCCGCTTCCGCACCTCCCGGCACGACTCCTGCGGTCCCTGTCGGGCGGAACCTTTCTGGAATTCCCTCGGCCGCGATCCTAATGATCGCGCCGCCTCAGTCAGTTCCAGGCTGCTTTCCCGACTGGGTCTCGGTGGGTACCCCGGTCCTCCGGTGAAGTCAGCGTCGAGCGCCAAACCCGCAGCGATGCAGGTCGTGCGCATCCCGCCCACGCGTTGGCCACCAGGGGGAATGAATAGTGGTATAGTGGACCGCCATGGCGAAGGACAAAGCGAAAGACAAAGGCGAGAAGGTGGTAGCGAGGAACCGGAAGGCGTTCCACGACTACACCATCGAGGAGAAGTTCGAGGCGGGGATCGTGTTGCGTGGGACAGAGGTGAAGTCGCTGCGCGAGGGACGCGTGAATCTGCGGGACAGCTATGCGAGCGTGGATCGCGGCGAGCTGATCCTGCACAATTGCCACATCAGTCCCTACAGTCACGGCAACATCATGAACCATGACCCGCTCCGGCCGCGGAAGCTGCTGCTCCATCGCAAGGAGATCAACAAGCTGCTGGGGAAAACCCAGCAGAGGGGGCTCACCCTGGTGCCGCTCCGGATCTATTTCAGCTCCCGAGGCTACGCCAAGGTCGAGCTCGCGCTGGCCCGCGGGAAGAAGCAGTATGACCGGCGGGAGGCGATCAAAGAGCGGGAGGCCGGGCGCGAGGTCGAGCGGGCGGTCAAGGAGCAGCGGTGAGGAGTGGGGGTCGACTGGAAACCTCGCCAGCTGTCGGGTATTATAGGATCGGCCTTGTCGAAGACGGGGGTGACAGGCTTCGACGGGGATCAAGAGGCCAGCGGTGCATGCCGAGCTCTCGGGGACTCGTTAAACCTCCGGGGAACACGCAACTGCCAACCAAGAGCTGGCACTCGCGGCGTAATTGACCGCGACGTCTCTCCACCTGAGGCCTGCGGGGGTGGAAGGGGCGCGATGCAGCAGGCTGGTCCAAGGCTGGCGCTCAGCGGCTGAGGACGAGAACGCACTGAGCTAGCGGCCGTTCTAAGCCTGCCGATGGGCGTGGGCGGCGGCGAAACCTAAACGATCGGCTACGCATGTAGATCCGTTGCGCTGACGGTCTTCGGACCCGGGTTCAATTCCCGGCACCTCCACCAATTGTTATTGTTGCCCCTGGCGGCCACGAGCCGCCAGGGGCAAAAGGTTGTGAAAGCCCACCTTCGCCAAGGCTACGGTGGGCAGCCTTCCTTTCAGGTTCTGCCTGGCTTGCCAGCCGAAGCGTGAGCGAACGCGGGTGGACCCTTCTTAAGCGCGTGCGAACCTGTTTCGAACGCCTGTCGTCGCAGGCTCACCTTGCGACCTGGCCCTGCTCCTTGCGCGACGACCCTGACACGACTCCCGGGACCTCGTCATGCTCAGTGCTCGGCTCTGCCCGATCACTCGGCGTCAGCAATTGTTAAAGTCAAGACCTGACCCCATCCGGCTTCTGTGCTTAGGCGGGTGAATTCCTGGGCGATTGCGAGCCGCTCCTTCCCGGCAAACTCTCGGAGCGCCGTGAGTTGGCTCTCGATGGAGAGGATCTGCCGGTCGTCCTCGTCGGTGGACTTCCGGGCGTAGAGGAAGTATTTCGGCGGGCTCATGGGCTTTCCTCCTTCAGCGTGTGGACAAGGTTCCAGTGTCGCGCTGACCTGCTGAACCGGCGAGCCAGGAAGGGGATCAGAGACCCCCGCGCTCCCCGGCGAGTTTCAGCACGGCTACGCGAGTATGAGAGGCTAGGAGGACTTCCGGCTCGCCCGGACCAAGATCGCGCACAAAGGGGAGCGCCGTTACGTGCGCAAAGGGGCCGGCTTGGTGGAGAGGTACTGGAGGATCTCCAGTTGGCGCTCCTGAATCTGGAGCAGGTAGGGAGCCGAAAGGCGCTCATAATCTACAGGGGCATGCGTCTGCCGTGCTCGCTCAAGAAAGCTCCAGAGCTGCTGAATGGCCGCCTGGGCCGCATGCAAGTCCTCGTCATTAAGGATCATCGTTTCACCTCAAGAATCGGCTGTGGCTGACGGTTGCGATTCACCGAGAACACACTGAGCACAGCCTCGATCTGGTTTTCGCCCACCGCTTCAGTGACCCAGAAGACGTCAACATTATAGCCTATCCGGCACATGTCGTGAGTAAAAACGTCCACCAGTGCCTGGCTAAGCAAAGCCGTCGTGAAATCCTGACTCATCACGACGAACAAGTCCACGTCGTTCGGCACGGGTGTCTCAGTGGCAAAACTGCCAAAGAGGTAGATCCGCCGCACATGGCCTGTTTCATGGAGTAGGTTGATGACGGTAGCGAGGCGTTCGAATAGGAACTGGCGCCTCGGCGTAGCCGTTCCATACTGTGCTCTCAGAGTCGCAAGCGACACCACTTCTGGCGTCAAGGAATCCCCTTTGCCATTTGCATGCCGCTACGCGCCTACAACAGGCCCAATTGGTGGAGATATTGAATCGGGGAAGTGTCGCAGATGATTTCAGGCAAGGCGGGTCTCGCGTGCGAGCTGCTCCTCGGTCAGGCGAAAGGTGTCTACCCCATAGTCGGCAAGCTTTGTGAGGAACACCACCCGTGGCACGCCCGCGAGCTTTGCCGCAGCCCCGGAAGAAAGGCGGCCCAGCTCGTACAGCTTCACTGCCGCCGCTAGCCGCAGTTCCGTCCCAGTTGCTCGGGACTGACCTTACGCGCCACCAGCGCCTCATCTGGAATCGAGAGCGTGATCTTGCACATGATCTCCCCTCCAAGTATTGCAGGGTGAGCTTATTGTGCCAGAACTACAAGCGATTGTCATGTGGCCCGTGCGCGATCTCTTTCCCCGCGGTCCTGTTTGGGCTGTCGCGTTGCGATTCTGGACTCGCTCAATGGAGTGGGCTCCGGATTGGCTGATGGCTGTTGCGACGCAGCGGCCTCCTTCGGCCTTCGCCAACCGCAATCGGCTTCGGCCGACGAAGGTCGGCTGGCTTGTCAGCCGGAGCTTTAGCGAAGGCTGGCGGGCCTGCCCCGAGCCGAGGGGCCGAACCGCTTGCCATGAGTGAGCCCTGAGTTCATCGAAGGGCGAGTCGAATGGTGCGGCTCCTTGCTGCGCACTCGAACCTTTTTCGAGGCCCAAAGTCCTTGATCGTCGCCTTCCCGCCGCTTGAGCGCCTGTCACGCCCCTTGCGTCCACCCATCCCCCCTCCTTGGTCATTCGCCTTGCGGTTCGACAGGCTCACCACCCCGAGTCAAATCGAGGGGCATAAGCTCTCTGAGGGTCTCTGTCCTCGGGCTGCAGCCACGGTGGCTCCGCTGGCCATCCGATATGGGGCCTGGTGCGGTGCCGGGTACCCGCCGGGCGGGTGTCCTCCGATACCCCCATCCCCCGGTCAGTCACCGGCGAGGCCGGATGCCCGACCGGGGCAGAGCCCCCTATGCTGAGTGTGAGCATCTTGCAAATCGAAGCATTCAGGAGCCGCAAGGCTCGTGCCCTCGGCTACTGGAACCCTGCGCAACTCGGTTCAGCTCCCCGCAGACCGCCCATGCTTCAGCCTGTCCTGAGCTTAACGAGGGGCCCCGAGCACGCCGACCGCGTCTAACCGTGGATATTTTGACTGCTTTCTTCTACAGTGGAGACCGCATTCGGGTGCTTGATCCCTGCGATGAAGTTGCCGAAACCGGAGAAGGCTTACGTCGACCTCGCGAAAGTTCGGGATTACTGCCTGAATCCGGAGCATCCTCGTGGGCGGCACAAAGCTCGGGTCTTTGCGGAAGCCCTGGGCCTGACAGCAAAGCAGGCTGAGGAGTTACGAGACGCTTTGCTGGAGGCCGTTCGGACCAACGAAGCTGCTTTCTTCGAACAAGATGACTTTGGGGATCGCTATCGGGTAGACTTTTGGGTGGATCGTCTGGATCGTCGGGCTACAGTGAGAAGCCTGTGGATTGTGAAGCGTGGCGAGGACTTTCCGCGGTTCGTTTCATGCTACGTGCTGTAAGCTGAGGTGCCAAGGATGCAGACTGAATTTCACCTGCTCGATGTGGTGGCCCTCACGGAAGACCTGCCTCAGAAAGGCCTCACCCGGGGACAGGTCGGCACCGTGGTGGAGATATTGGCCCCAGAGGTGTTCGAAGTGGAGTTCTCCGACAACGAGGGACGCACATACGCAACCGCGGCCGTCAAGGCGACCCAGTTACTGGTCCTGCATTACCAGCCTGCCTGAGGGCTCTGTCTGGCCGGGTCGGCGACTTCCATGCCCCTACCTCTGACGCCCCGGTTATCTCTGTCTGCCCGGCTGTCGCCTTGCGCCTAGCCGCGGGCCCCCACACTCGCGGTGGTCGGCTGCGCCACCCATGCTTCAGCCGTGCTGGACATTGGCTGCCGGCTTGAAGACTGGAAAAGACTCCCGGTACCTTTTCTGGCCTTTCGGTCGGCAGGCTGGTTAGGAAGTTGGCGAGCGGATAATCAGGGTGGCTCTGTCAGCTAATTCGGTAGCGATCATGAGGATCTTCTCGCGCTCAACCGGCCAGCCGATAATGTTTGCATGTCGCGGGTGGGGGGCAGGACTGGAAACCGCACGGAGCTGTTGAGTGAAGATGACTTGGGTTATTAGGTCAGCGCGTCCGATCACGGGCTTGTGTGAGGGGTGAAGAGCGGCCACATAGTTGTCTCCGATTTCCCAAATAGCCCACTCCGCACAGCGGTCTGTTCGATAAACGGAAGTTTCCGCCGTTCTGGTTGAAGGGATAAATGCCTGAGGACTCACTCTGCTCGTTGCTGGCTTGATATAACGCTTCGTGAGGATGAATCGGCTAAGACGCTCGCGAGGATCTATGTCGGAGGGAAGAAGGTCAGGCTTTTGCAAAATACGATCCCAGAATCGTCGCAATCGATCCAGGTAGCTCATCACCAAGTGGCTCCTGTCCATACTGTTTCCGGTCTGGTCCCAGCATTCCGGCGTAGATCAGCAATCCTTGATTCGTTGTGATGGAAAAGAGATAGTTGCGGCCTCGGTCCCATTCGAAAGCGATCTCGCCGTGAGGAGCCGGCACGATATCGGGAAGAGGCAGCGTCTCCGGCAACAGTCCAATGAGATGGCGCGCCGTTGCGATCGCTAACTCTGCGATGGGTTCGGCATCGTAGCCATCCCAACCACGCTCGGACGCCTCTTGAAGAACATCGGCTAACCGATCTCGCAGCTCCTGCCGCCAACCAAGAACGATCGATTCGTCCGCATGCTTGCGGAACGCGCTGATGGCGGCTCGGAGTGTGCGAAAGGTCTCGCTGCAGCCCGGTCCCACCTCAGTGAGGGATGGAGTTGCGGGAGCAATCGCTGTCATCATCCGAACAGCTCCTCAGTCCTAGGGGTCAGGCTCGATTTGAAGATCGTGTTCTTGAATTCCCGAAATCGCTCAAGAACGTCCCATAAGCTGGCAGTGTCGGGGGGTCTGGGGGCCTCTGTCAAGACATCGATGTCAAGAATGAGAGAGGTGGTATCGGGAGCAGTGGCAGGTGCCAGCGACTGGGTAATGATCGCTTTCGCCTCCAGTGTGGGCAGGGGGATGACAAGGCGCGTAATGAAGTGCTCAAGCGTTTGGGGCAGATTCGCCGGAACACGAGGTGGTTCAGTAAGGTAGTCCTCCAGTTTGACCTGTGGACCGGGTATGTTGATTTGATTGATGTATCGGAGACCAATACGAACGATGCGTTGCGGCTGTGCGGTGCGGAGATAGAGTTCCCAGAGCCCCTTGGCCTCCTCCCGGATCACCGGCCAGCCCAGGCTTGGATAAGGACGCAGTCGGTTAAAAGTAAACCCATCAAGTCGGTACTGGACGATCTGTTGTTCATCTTGGGAGTAAAACAGAAAGCCATCGCGTCCTAAGTGTCGCTGGGCGGCTGAGATGAGCCGATCCTCCTGAATCTCGACGGAACCCTCCCAACGATGTCGTGCTTTCTTTGTGGGATAGTGCTCGCGGATCTGGTCGTGGAGAGCCTCAAGGGTGGCCAACATGGAGGAAGGCAATGGATCGATTCTTATGTCAACGAGAGCCTCCTTGATGGGTGGATTTGGATATGGCTGCATCGGGGGACCAATAATAGTGGGATCAGGAGACGAATTACAACCTTTCTGAGTGTTATGAGAGACGTTTGGCGGAAGTGCCATGGGCAATCGCGTGGCAGGGATAGCAGGAGACCTCGTATGAAATGCTCATGCGCATCGGACGCTTCTCAAGGAGCCTGGCCCCTTACTTCTCTCGACCGCCTGCAATCTGGCAGCCCATTCTTGCGGAAGACGCGCGCGGCTTGTTGGGTTTGGGCCCGACGCCATTCCGCGTCTCCGAATAAGTCAATACGCATGCCTGACACCGAAAGTCAGTTGATGTGGGAGCCGACGGTTGGATTGACCACCCGGACGCCTACCGATACCGCCTACGGGAGGATTCGATCAGAGTGCCACCGAATTTAGTGTTGACCCTGCTCTGGTGGAAGGACGAAAGCCAAATCCTCGACCTTGAAGAGGAGCTTGATTAAGCGGGAGATCTCTAGTCGAATCAGCTTAGAGTGTACAATCGACAGAAATCGGGCATGACCTAACCCCTTCCAAGGACCCCAAGCCACTCGGCAATGACTCGCACGTCGCCTTCCGATTCGGGAGCTAAGACAATTGGCTCAAACTCAGGATTGAGGGGACAGAGGGTAACCCTCGTGTGTCGCCAGTCCGTGTCGGGATCAGCGACCTTTTCGGAAGAGTATTTCTTCACTGTAAATGAGCCGCCGGTCTCCGGATCGGCTGGCCCACGATATTGGGCAAGCACAATTTTCCCCTGCCGGCTGCCCACCGGATGCGCCCTGAACACGCAGTAGTCGCCGTCGTAGATGCGCGGCTCCATGGACTTGCCAACGGCTCGTGCAACGAACATGCGCTCGTCTAGTACCCCCACCCCTTCGGCCTCGATCCATCCTTCCGGCTCTACAGCCTCGCCGTTCCCGAAGTGCCCCGCGGCGGCCTTGAGAGTGTAGAGCGGGAGCAAGGTCTTGAACGCCTCGCGCTTGACGCGCTCGTCTTCGAGCGAGATCAGCCGCAGCTGAGGCTCGGGGCGCGCCTGGACGACCGCTGCGGCCAACTCCGCAAGGGTGCGAACCCCGGACGCCAGCGCCGCCTCGAGCTTGCGCTGCTCGAGAAAGAGATAACGCCACTGCCCGTACCGGGTGCGGCTCATCTTCTCGCACCAGAGCAGGGCCGCCTCGCTCTTGAGCGCCGTGTTCGGCCGGACCTCGCCCTTGGGCTCGGCGAGCCACATCACCTCGCGGCCGTCCGCGTCGCGCGCAGCGATGATGAAGTCCGGGTAGTACTGCCGCGGGCGGTTGCTCTCGTAGTAGGTGACGGAGAACCCCAGGCGCTCGTTCTTCAAGTAGCGCACCACGTCCTTCGCGCCGTCGAGAAAGTCAGCGAAGCGCTTCTCGAGGTCGGTATGGCACGGCACCTTGTGGGTTTGGCACCGCTTGCCGTCGGCGACGATACCGGTCCATTGGAAGCGCCGCAGGTTCGCCGAGTCCAGCCACTCGGGGTTGCCGAGGATCGGCACGGACTCGACGCCGGCCGAGCCCGCGCCGCGGATCGCCGTATCGAGCGCGTCGAGCGCCTGCCGCCGCCAGAAGTAGATGCCGATGTCGCGCGGATCGCTCCGTGCACCACCAGCCTCGAGCGGTTCCACGCGCGTATCGAGATAGCGCCGTGAGACATCGAGCAGCTCGTCGAAGGTCGGACCGATGCTGAGCGCTCCGGCCGACCCGGGGTTTGTCTCCTGGTGCAGCTCTTCGGCCATCAGGAAGGCGGTGCGCAGCACCGGCCACTCGCGGCGCACTTCCTCGAGTGTCATCACGGCCTCGGGCGCGCCGCCCACGACGGGGCGGACGTGCACGTCGGGCGGCGTCTGCCTCGGATCGATCCGGATCTGCGGCAGGTCCTCCACGCGAATCAGGTCCGCCAGCGACTCCGTCACGCCGACCGCCCACGAGCGCACATTCGGCACCTGGACGCGGTACTTCTCCTTCTTCGGATCGGGCTCGATCCAGACCGGCTTCTGGCCCCACTCGCCTGTCTTCGGGCGCTTGCGCTTCTCGACCGGGAAGCCGACAAAGGGGATGCCGAAGGCATCCACCGTCTCGTCGCTGCCCTCGGGCCGCTCTTCGATCGGCTGGTTCAGCACGTCGTAGTTCGTCCGGCGGAGACCCCGGCCAATGATCTGCTCCGTCAGCAGCGGCGAGCCGAAGGCGCGCAGACCGAGGATGTGGGTCACGCTCTTCACGTCCCAGCCCTCGGAGAGCATGTTCACGCTCACGATGCAACGCACGTGCTCGCCGGGCTTGCCCTTCGAGCCGACCGTGTTGACCATCTCGCGCAGGACCGCCTCGTTGCCCTTGTCGGCGTCGAAGACCTTGGAATCCACCTGGATCGTCACCCAGCGCGTGCGCTCTTCATCGTCTGGGTTGCGAAACAGCTCGTACTCGCGCGTCAGGTGCTCGAAGAGCCACGCTGCCCGCTGCGCGCTGTCGGCCACGCAGAGGAGCACAGGGGCCGGGCCGCGCGCGAACTCGAATGAGCTCGCCCATTCGTCGTAGTCCTTCTTCCACGACGAGTAGATGCTCGCGATCGCGCCCTTGCACGAGCGCAGGTACTCCTCCTTGGTCTTCGCGCCCTTCACCAGGTCCCACAAGTCGAGGTACACGTGCCCGTGTTCGTCCGGGTCCGGCAGGCGCACGACCTTCACGAGGCCCGACTCGAAGGCGTCGTACACCGAGAAGTCCGAGACCAGCCACTCGAAGAGCGTCCCCTCGGGCTTGGGGGAGCCCGAGCCGTACCAGGGCGTGGCCGAGAGATCGATCACCAGCGAGATGCGCGCGGCCTTGCCGATGCGCTCGAGAATCTTGCTCCACTTGATGTACTCGGGCTCCTCGTCCTTCCTCGTGCGCTTCTCGCCATAGACATGGTGCGCTTCGTCGTTGATGACCACGAGATCGCGCCAGCCGCCCAATAGCCGCCGGATCGGCGCGTTCGGGTCCTGCCGGGCGCGGCGCTGCATCGCGCGCAGCACCGCCTGCGGGATGAACCGTCCCTCCTCGAGCGGCATCTCGCCGTCGCCGATCCAGTCCTCGCGCTTCGCTTCGAGCGGGATGCCCTGCCAGTTGCGCACCAGCACGTTGGGGTGAAACTCCTCCCGGTACTCCGGCGGCACCATCTCGAAGCCGTCGTACAGGTTGTGCTCGCCGGCCGGGTCGAGCCCGTCGCCGCGCGGCTCACCGCTCACTCGGTCGCGCACCGTGAGGTTCGGCACCAGCACGAGGAAGTTCGCCGAGAGTGATGAGCCGCTCACCTTGCGTTTGTGCAGCGTCGCCCAGGTGACAAAGAGCGCCATCACCACCGTCTTGCCGGTGCCGGTAGCGAGCTTGAGCGCGTAGCGCAGCAGCTCGCCGGTCTCGGGCATCTTGCGGCGGTTCTCCACCTCGAAGAGGTAGATGACCGTCTCGACCGCCTCCTGCTGGCAGAAGAAGAAGCGCTTGCCGACGGCGCGCCGCTCCTCGTCGCGCTCGAACCACCACTCGAGCAGCCGCCGCGTGACCACCGCCGTGCCCGGGTAGCCGGCCTCGCGCCACGCGCGCACCTCGTCGCGGAGCTGGGTGACGAACTCGTTCTGCTCGGCGGCCGCGGCCGAGAGGTCGTCGAAAAGCCCGGCCTCCTTGCCGACGACGCCGGCGATGCCGCCCTTGACGTCTTTCGCCGAGGCGAGAAAGCGCATCGAGGGCCGGCGCGTCTCGACGCGCTTCGAGCGGCCGCCGGGCAGCAGCTCGTAGTGCGCGTCCGGCTCGCGGAACGCGTCGCAGATGACAACCCGATCGACAACGTAGGCCATGCGTGGCGCTCCCTTACGCCAGGTCCCGCACGACGGTGGACTCGTTGCCGTACACGTCCACGACCTTCACCGCGATGCGCTTGTAGCCGCGCACCGGGAACCGTTCCGAGGCGAGCTTGAGCGTGAACTCGTCGGGGTCCACCTCGGCCCTGAGCGCCGCCTTGATATTTGGCGTCTTCTTGAAGTCGAAGAACATCTGGCAGTCCACGAAGCAGTCGCCGTCGTAGTCCTCGTCGAGGTACCAGGCCGAGACGTAGCCCGAGTCGGCCTGCTTGTACTCGGTGGTGCGGCGCTTGCGGTCGAAGAGCGCG